>Ga0315902_10004822_pt1 | contig 19271 bp, 13 predicted proteins | sample LakEriMetagenome_9_FD_203523 | JGI IMG/M metagenome (GOLD analysis project Ga0315902, IMG submission 203523) | Freshwater fungal communities from buoy surface, Lake Erie, Ohio, United States - Buoy 12 MA117 | ecosystem: Environmental > Aquatic > Freshwater > Lake > Lake biofilm | place: USA... | reverse complement strand
ACTACCTTCAGCTTCACTGGCCTTGATAAGGCTGGAATCCCAACTGGATTTACCGTTACTGATTCCTCTGGAGCTCTAGGCTCTTTATATATAACCAATCGCGCTCCAATACTTTCAGAGACAGAGCTCAGCCTCTCCCAGGTCGCTAAGACTGATACTGGGGCAGCTAACATCTTTATCTCCCAGCAGCTAGTAAGTGACTCTCAGGGCTTTAGCTACCTACCCTCGATTTCCTACGGAAAGGCTGGAGCCTGGGTCCCCCTAGTAACCAAGCTCACCTACCTCAATTCTGAGCGTCTTCTAAGTGGCGATTACCTAGTCACAGCCATTATTAAAGTAGAATCTGAGGTTGAAACCCCCGTTGTGATCCCAGCGAGCGCTCAAGGCCGGGATCTACTTACAGCCCCACGGCAGGTAATTACTCGCTTGGTGCTCAACCCAGGAAAGACTCAGATTTTATCTCAAGCAGTTTATGTAGTTGAAAAGGGAGTTAAGTAGTGACTCCTCAACTTAAGTTTCTCCGCCGCGTCCGGATACACGGCGGGGAATGTGGTGCAGTAGCACGTGCATTGCATCACGAGGCAAAGATCCAATCTTTGCCAGCCGTAGGCGGGAACGTCTCGTCTACGACTAATGAAAGGAAATCAATGTCTACAAAGACATCTCTGCTAAAGCGCATTGCGCAAACAGCAGTAGTGGCAATCCTCGGAGGACTCTTGTCAACCGTTGCTGCGCCAGTGGCAAATGCTGCCGCAAACTCTTCGATTAGCGCTTCGTGCGTTGCTCGTGCAGGTTTCGGTGGTGTAATCAAAGTAAACGCTAATGGTGATAATGCGCAGTTAATTTATGCTGCTCAGGTCTCCGTAACGTCGGCAACAGAAAGCTCGACATCAACTTTTGCTCCGAGCTCAGTGGTACTTTCTGCAACGCTTGAGACTTTGTCAACTTCGACGGGTCTAGTACTTGCAGCAGATACGGTACCTACTCGCCTAGCTTCCATCAGATATTTGGTGTGGCTAGACAACTTGGCGAACGGTGCGAATACCTCAAGCCCAGGTGCTTCTTCGGGTGCGACAGCAGCCGATCCTCAAACTACTGTTGATTGCGTTCTTGCCAAGGCACCAGCCTCATATACTTTAAGCGCAACAAGTGCTTCAGTAGCTGCGACTGAGTCAACCACCTTCACAATCACGCCAAAAGATGCTGCGGGAAATACCACACTTCTTGCAAGCAATGAAACAATTACCGTCACTTCATCTCTGACTACTGCCAAAATTACAGTAGGACAAGAAATTGTAAGCGCTACGACATCTGCACGCACAGGTGTTTATCGTACGGGCGGAAATGTTCCAAACCAAAGCCTTGAAGCTGGAAATGCCGTTCGTCTGACAGCAAACTCTGTTAATACAGACGGCGGAGTTTCAAATATAGTCGGTGGAGATACGAATACATCTACTGGATCATCAACCGCGGCTGCGATTGTGCGCCTTGGTGCCTCAAAGGCTGATGGAATAACCACTGGAACAGCTGCTCAATCGAGCTTGATGACAGCTAAAGACACCGTTACGGCAACGGGCGCTTTTACCGTTAATGTGACTAACACTGCTGCTGCTTCGACTACATTTACTGTGGCCGGAACAGGTACAATTGGTATGTCAGCATCTACCGCATCAACGTTTACGCTCACAACACTTGACTACGTATACGGAACTTGCTTTGGTGTTGGTTCTGCAACCGCAATGGGTGCAAACGACGGAGCGGCTGTAGCCGGATTTGGTATCATTGATGGTAACCAACTTGCTGCCGGAAATAGTCCAGACAAGTCAGGTGGAGCAACATCTGCAACTTGTGCGGCTGTGGGAGGCACACCAGATAACGCAACCGATGCTTACACGGTTAGCACAGCAAAGAAAGCCGTAACTATCACTTTCCAGATGTCAGCTGCAGGAACAATTCCTGTGACTGTCGCTGCAGTTTCTACAACCAGCAGCACTCCATCTGGAATCACTCTTGAGACTGTTAACTTGAGTACAAACACTGATACTCAAGTATCAATCACACTAACTGCAACAGCTCCTGTTGCAGGTCAAAATTACAAAGTTACTTGGAACAAGGCAGCTAATACGCCTGTTACTTTAACTCTAACTTATGCTGATCCTCAGGTGTCGTCAGGAAATGGAAGTGTAAGTTTAACTCCAGGTTCTGGTAAAGCCTTAGCATCCTCAGCTGTGACTACAACTGCGCTCGTCCGTGATCAGTTCAACTCACTGGTATCTGGAGCTACTGTGCTATGGACAGTGACAGGTCGAAATGCGACCACAACTGCTGCAGCATCAACGACAAATGCTTCAGGTTCAGCAAGTTATACATTCACTGATGATGCAACTCCTGCTACTACCCTCTCAGACACAGTTGCAGCTACTGCTACAACATCTGGAGCAGGTAGTTATAATGCTGGAACCTCAGTTTCTTATGAGTGGGCCTCAGCACTTACAGTGACAACTCTTCGTTTGACTAATAACGGAGCTAGCGCTGGAGTCGATGCCAATGGTTCGGTCGTATTCACTGCAACAGCTACTGGAGCGTCAGGTGAAGCTCTTAGTGGATACCCAATTACCTTCACTGGAGATGCAAAGTCCTACTACGACTCAACATCTAATTCGACTGTTGCCTACACCGGAACAAATGGTGTAGCTACCGCAACATTCAAGTCCAAGGGTGTTGGAGCAACTACAATTACGGCTACTTCTGGCGGTAAAACTGCGACATCTTCATTTGATGGCCTTGCAGGAAGCGCTCGAACAATTGCCTTGAACGCAACTGCTGCTTCGATGGCCGCAGGCACTTCAAAGCGTGTCACAGCTACCATCAAAGATGCCTATGGAAATCCAATCGAGGATGCATCGATTACAGTGCAGTACTCGGGCACAGTTGGTCGAGTGGTTTCAGTTAATGGAATCTCTTCCTCAACGGGCGTTGCAAATGCAAGCGGAGAGGTCGTTATCGAACTCGGTAGCGATGCTGCAACTGGCGCAGGAACTGGAACCTTGACCGTTAAGTTTACTGGTGGTAACACCAGCACTGCAGCGGCAAATGGTGATGGATCTGCAATACCAGCTCGCACAACTTCTGCTACCGCGGCAATCACTGTTACAGCTGCTGATTCATCTGTTGTGGATGCTGCAAATGCTGCGACAGACGCTGCTGCTGAAGCCATTGATGCTGCAAATGCTGCAACAGACGCTGCAAACTTAGCGGCTGAGGCTGCTGATGCTGCAACAGTTGCTGCTGAAGAAGCCCGCGATGCAGCCGATGCTGCAACAGCGGCTGTTGAGGAATTGGCGACTCAGGTTGCTACCCTCATGGCGGCTCTGAAGGCTCAAATCACTACATTGGCAAATACTGTTGCCAAGATAGCGAAAAAAGTTAAGGCATAATCTTTTTAAGCCTAGACTTTTAAAGTGAAAATCGAGGCCCACTGATATGGTGGGCCTCGATTTTCGTTATCACCAAAGCGAAATATTTTAAAAAAGGAGCGAAGGGTGTCATCCGCTCAAGAAGTCTCAATTATTGGCCAAGGTTATGTTGGTCTCCCGCTGGCAATCGCCGCAGCCAATGCTGGCTGGAAAGTTAATGGCATAGAAGTCGACTTGAGAAGATTTGAAACAATAGTTTCAGGAATATCGCCCATTGAAGATGTATCCAACGATGTGCTGGGCTTGGCTCTACGTTCAGGGAATTACACTGTAAATAAGGAATTTTCTACTATTTCAAATTCGAGCGTCATCGTGATTTGTGTACCAACACCATTGCTTCAAGACCGTTCGCCGGACTTGAGTGCAATTCATGCTGTAGTTCGAGAAATCGCTCTTAATGCTCAGGATGAGTGTTTAATTATTAGTGAATCTACAAGCTACCCAGGTACTCTCCGAAATGAAATTGAGAAGGTTTTAAGTCAGTTGCGTCCTGGAAATCAGATGCATTTTGTAGCTGCTCCAGAGAGAGTTGACCCGGGCAATACTCAGTTTAGCCACATAAATACACCTAGAATAATCGGGGGGACAACTACTAACGGCACTATTCTCGCGAGCAAATTTTATAAGTCATTTACGCACGAAGTAATTATCTGTGACACTCCTGAAATTGTAGAAATGGCCAAATTATTAGAAAATTCATTCAGACTAGTAAACATCGCTTTGGTAAATGAACTATCTGAAGTTTGCCATAAGTCCGACATAGATATCTGGAAAGTGATTGCAGCAGCAAAATCAAAACCTTATGGTTTTATGCCGTTTTACCCAGGCTTGGGAATTGGGGGGCACTGTATTCCTATTGATCCTGCCTATTTGGCTTACTTTGCAGATCAGTTTGATTCAAAGGTTAAAATAATAGAGACCTCATTGTTTGAGATGAATTCAAAGATTAAGAAAGTGACTCAGATAATTTCAAGTAGATTTAAACGGGATGCCTCAATTAGTGTAATAGGCTTAGGATACAAAATGAACTCTAAAGATCTCAGGGAATCCCCCTCCATTGAGCTCATTCAAGAGTTAAAAAAATTAGGATTTCAAACCTCTTGGCTTGATCCAAACATCCTTAATTGGGAAGGAGAAGAAATTAAAGTACCAAAACACGAAGACGCAATAGTTTACGTTTTACCTTACCTTGACAAAGACCAACTAAGAGAATTTGGCGGTCTAATTCTAGACTGTACGGGAATACTTCGAGATCTTCCCAATGCTATATCCATATAGCCTCTCCAATTTTCTTTGCAGAGCTCTATAATTTAGTCCCCAAACTTCAGCATCTGTTAAAGTTGAAAGAAGTGGTAAAACTGTACCAAATATTAACTTTACGGATTGTCTCATGGTCAAATTACTCTCCTTTCGTAAAATCCAGGTCAGGTAATCGAAAACAAATAGATACTTGCGCACATTTGAATTTTCTAAATCGTCATATTCATGAAATAGATTACCAAACTCATTCATTAGCCTATTTTCCTCTTCCACAGAAAAAGCTAAAGTTCTGGAAAGTTGAACTTTCCTTGACTTCGAAAGGCTTCGAAAGCTTGATGAAATAGAACTGGAATGACGATTGTATTGGAGTCCAACATGGCTCGTAGAGATAAGCTTTGAAAATTGAGATAACCGGATCCAAAGACCAATATCCTCAGAAGGATACTGGTCTTCGATATATCCCCCACTCTTAATTACTAAAGATCTATTCAGAAGTGCAACAGGGTGGGCAGTTCTTTGAGAGTTAATCAGGGACAATTTAGTTTGAATAGGAAATATTGGCGAATAAATCCTGCCTCTATCCCTCTCACCATTTTGGAGTATTTGGTAATCGGCAAAAACAGCTCCGATGTCTTGGGTACGTTCAATTGCCTGAACCTGATTTATGATTCGATCTTTAGAGTAAGAGTCATCTATGTCAAAGCGGGCAATCCATTCATTTTTTGCTTGAGATATGCCGAAATTAAGAGCGGAAACTAATCCATTGTGCTGAGATTTAAAAACTTTTACTCTACTGTCTCTCTTTGCGCAGTCAGAAATCATTTCTAAACTTTTGTCAATTGAGCCATCATCAATAATTATAAGTTCATCAAAACTTCTCAATGAATGGAGAATTGAAGGTAGATTATTTAAAATCCACCTCTCCCCATTATAGATTGGTAGGATTCCAGACACTCTAATCTTTGATTTTTCTCCAGTGTAACTCAACATCATTTTCCAACGCTATCAGAAGGGTATGCGAGACGACAGTAACACTTTACTTAAACACATGGATTACTTGATTGGTATGAGTATAGTGGTGTTTATTCAAATTCGATGATACCCAGTAGTTTTGCATTCCTATCTAGACCTTCGGCTTTTTTTCGAACTTCATTAAAGTTTCCCTCAGCAATTACTTTTCCGGCCTCCAAATAGAATAGCCTAGGAAGATTTTGAACTGTACTCAAACGATGCGCAATAGCAATCAATGTCAAGTTACTATCCAAGTGCTCTATAATTTCAGAAATTTTTAATTCTGACTCTGCGTCCAAAGAGCTTGTTGGCTCATCCAAAATCAAAATATCTGGACAAGTGTAAAGCGCTCGGGCAATTCCAATTCTTTGCGCCTGACCACCTGAGAGCCGAGAAGAGAATTCTCCAAGGTTAGAATCAATATTCTTAGGCAAGCTCATTACCCATTCTTCGAGTCCAACGGCGTATAAGACACTCCTAATCCGGTCAAGATCAAGTTCTGTTGTGGAAATACCAAAACCGATATTTTCCTTAATGGTGCTTGGGAGTAACTGCACATTTTGCGGGGCATATCCTATTTTCACACCCTCATCTATTGCATGGTGCACACTAGTTCCTCGAATCAATACTTCTCCAGAGCGAGGAGTTAGAGCACCTATTAAAAGATCAACAAAGGTACTTTTGCCGGAACCTGAGGGACCTAGCAGACCACACTTTTCCCCCAGATTAATTTTCAAATTCAAACTATCAAAGACTTTAGATTCTGAATTATGATACGCAAAACTAACGTTACGAAATTCTATGAATGAAAATGAAAGATTATTTATTGGATCGCTATTATATTTAGATATCTCATTAAACAACTTAGGTTGAGAGCGATTAAGTTCATGGTTAGTTTTATCTAAAACTTCGAAGAATAGTTGAGCAGAACCAATTGAACCTTTAATTTGAACTATAAGGCCCTGGACACGCGCAAATGATGGGACGAGTCTATAGCAGGTGGCTAGAAATACAGTAATTAAAGATGCTGCTTTAACAGCTGAATAGACCATGAAGCAATAAGTAGCAAAAGAGACGCTCCCGATAAGAAAGGCAATTTCAAATAAGTACTTACTCCATGTAGATAACATCTGCTGACTCACTGAATGTTTAGCAATTTTTCTCCTCGCTTCTTGAATTCTATTTACGAAGTGTCCCTGGCTTGAGGTAGTAATTACTAATCTATAGTTTGCCACTGCATCAAACAAAGCTCTTGACGTCTCTTGGTTAAAATTAGTGATTTCTTGTGACATAAACTTAGACTTATTACCAAAACGCTTTGTGGTTAGCAGAAAAATTACTAGAAAATATCCAATAAGGGAAAAAGTTATGATTGGAGAAAGAAAGAAAACAACAAAGAGTAGAGCTGCTTGAAGGCAGATTTCAGAAATTAGAGATGAGACTTGACTAACGAAACCAGTAGTGACTGCCCCTGAACCAAGGGTGATAGAATTCTGGTAATCCACCGCAGAAATATTTTCTAAAGCGTCAAGGTCCTGCCTCAAAATTTTAGCTGATAACTCAGCAGACACCATTGCCTCTCGGCTAACAAGAAAATTCAAACTTTTTTGTGTAAGAATTAGACTTAAAATCGACCGACAAATAAGTAGAATTGATGCCAAGGACGTAATTACAGCAACTGTAAATTGCGGACTTTTACCTTCTAAGCCCAGGGAATTAATGAGAACCATCATCACACCACTTGGCATGCTACCTTGAATTGCAACTGCGCTAATAGCAGCAATAGAAGCAAAGAGCAGTATGCCGACTACATCAAGTGCGGCTAAAGAGACCTGCAAGATAAGAAAAAAGTACAGCCTAACTCGATCTTTTCCTGAGAATAGCACTTGACATCTACTCCAAAAAGTCCAAATTTCACCTAAGGTCGTGTTATCAAAGCGCATGATGAGATGATATCGTATTTGCTAGTTATAGAACCTTTACGGATGAACTTTTTATCAACCAATCGAGAGGATCTTTAGTTGGCATATGAATTTGCTGTTATAGTGCCAACTTTAAATCGTCCCTCTTATCTTAGGGCTTTACTTGAAAATCTGGCAATGTGCGAAGGAATATCGAAAACTTTAGTGATTGTTGTCGACTCTTCCGATGAGAAATTTGAAATTTTCAGAACATACCCCTTCACTCTTGATTATCGGCTGACTTTAGATCGATCAGCCGCAAGGCAAAGAAACTTAGGTATGGAAATTTTGTGCAAAGAATATCTCTTCCAAGGAAAATTGTTAGCTTTTTTAGATGACGATGTCCGAGTTCCATCAAATTACTTTTCTAGAGCTGAATACTATTTTGGGGGAGATAAAAACATTATTGGAATTTCAGGCGTTACTCAACCAAACAATATGCCAGAGAGATTCAGAATGTTCAGAAAACTTTTTGGATTTTTAAGTATTCCAGGTTCGATTTCGAAAGGCGGTATCAACAATCCCATTTCTAATAGATCTCATTCACAGATCCTTGAGAGCGAGTGGTTAATTGGTTGCGCAATTTGGAATTACGAATTGATTAAACATGCTAGATTTGAAGCGGACTTTGACGGCTCTTCAATTTTTGAAGATGTAATTTTTTCGTATCAAGCAAGTCGTAAAGGAAAACTTTTTGTCATTCCGAGTCTACAAATAGAGCATTTCCTTGCACAGGATGGAAGACAATCTAGATATAGTCAAAATCTCCAATGGGTATTACATCGGTATCGCTTATTCGAGAAGTTTCCCAACGATTTCCATGTTCGCCACTTTTGGCTTGCAAATCTAGGAAAGTTCTTTTTTGAAACTTTTAATTGTATTACGAATCTTAGAATCTCCTTTCTGAAAGGAGCGGTGGGAGTAGTGATTGGAAGCTTTCAGGTGTTTAACAAGTGAAGAGAATTGCTATAGTTTCGCACGACCAAGTTGTGGACTTTTGTCCTCCAGAGAATTCCCCATGGTCTTACTTTTTAGCAAAATTTCTAGATAACGGATATAGAATTGTCCCCTTAGACAGTAATCCTGAATTTCTGATAAATCTAAATCACAAGAGAGAGTATCAAGGGAATATTCTCCACAAGGTGAAACGTTCAAAAAGAATACTAATTGTGTTGGAACCTTCGTCAGTAAATCCCATAAGTCACTCACGTTTTGTGCAGGGAAGATATGGCCGAGTATTTGTGGCATCCCACATGTGGGTTAAGCGCGAGGGCACTTCGATGTTTCAATGGCCACAATCAAATCTAGATGATGTTAAGGTTAATGTAGAGTGGTCGAAGAAGTTCGACAAAATTGTAATGATTGCTAGAAATAACTTTAGTGTTGGTAGAAAAGAGCAATATTCGTTTCGGCGTACAGTTGTAGCTGAATCAACCCTAGAAGTAGATGTATTCGGGGATGGCTGGCAAGATAGCAAATTGCAAATTATGACCAAGGTGGCAAAGTCATTATTATTGCATTTAGCAAGCCTTACACCTTCAATAAAGTTAGAGATTAAGTTCAATCTGAATTATCCTAAAGATCGCCTAAAAGGACCGACTTCAGATAAATTCGAAACAAATTCTCTTTATCGTTATTCCTTAGTTATAGAAAACAGTCCAGATTATGTCTCAGAAAAACTCATTGATGCAATTATCTCCGGGACGATTCCTATTTATTGTGGGCCAAGATTAAGTGATTTTGGTTTCAGAAACAACTTAGCTTTGGAGGTGGGCCCAAATGTATTTGAAATAGGAACTCGGCTCTCTTCCATACGTGAATCAAAGGAAATGCAAATGGAGATTCTTGAATCTGGTCGAGAATTCCTAAAATCAGGAGAGTACTTGGCGATGGTCAATCATGTAGTTTTGAAAAATCTGGCAACTAGCGTCATTAACTACTTCAATACGATAGAATTGGGGTAGATATATATGACTTTATTGGTATGGATTGAGTGGGGAAGACCTCTTCCGGAATATCTAAAAAATAATATTAGGCTTCACCAGTCGATGTTTCCACACCTAAAGCAATTACTCTTAGCAGAGTTTGAATTCATTGATGAGAGAGAAAACAGCCAATTGGACTTTGTGAACATCAAGGATCTTCCACGTTCTGAACTTACAAAGAGATTTGATTACTTAACCAATAAAACTCCAATTCCATATAAGCATTCAACTTTCTGGATTGCTACGACCAGAAGGTTTTTTCTTTTACACGATTTGATGCTCAAAAACAATCTTGAAAAGGTCCTGCATCTAGAATCAGATAATATAATTTTAGACTTTGATTTAATAAAGGGAATCATGTCCAATCTTTCATCTGGAATCGCATATCCAATGCAGTCAAATTCGGAAGGCTGCGGGTCAATATTTTTTGCAGCAAATATTGTTTCCCTCGAGAGATTGCTGAATTACATTTGTGCCAAATGGGAGGAAGGATTCTTTACAGACATGCAACTTCTAGGTTCGTACTCGCTAGAGAGTAAAGATGTAGAGATTCTGAATACAGACAAAGAAGCTAGTGACATAGTCTTCGACGCAGGATCCTATGGAAAGTACTTTGTCGGAAGTGACGCACGTAACTTTAGGTTCCCTACCAGAAGACGAGCAGTTGTAGTTGAGGATTCAACTTCTTTACTTCACAAGATGAGTAGCTTAACGCTCGAATTAAATTTGGAATCAGATAACATAAACTTGATTATTGATGGAAAGTCCAAATTGGTAAATATTCATGTCCATAGTAAGGAAATTCCAAGCTCGCGAAGCCGATTAGCAAAATTATTAATTAAGAGTTTTTTAGGCAAAAGAAGTTTATATTGGAAGATAGGTTCGCTGGATTTATTAGTTCTCAAAGAAAGAATAGCTTCAAAGTTAAGCAGAACTTTTGGATTTAGCCGAGACATTAGATTTCGATAATGTTAGGAAATTTTCATATCGTGCTCAAACATTATTTTTGCCAATTCACGCCAGTCTGTCTTTGCTCGCCAACCAAGAATTTGATTTGCGTATGAGGGGTTTCCAATGAGCGAATTGACTTCCGTTGGCCGCTGATACTTTTTTTCGATTATGACATGATCTTGCCAATTTAAATTTGCTAATGAAAAAACTTGTTCTACAAATGATTCTACGGACGCTCCGACTCCTGTAGCGATAACATAATCATCAGGAATCGGTCTTTGTAGCATCAACCACATAGATTCTACGTATTCTGGAGCATATCCCCAGTCTCTTATTGCATCAAGGTTACCCAAGGAAAGTGTCTTTGACTTTCCTTTTACAATATTTGCCACACCTTTTGTTATCTTCCTCGTTACAAATGTTTCCCCTCGTCGAGGGGACTCGTGATTAAACAAGATCCCATTCGAAGCGTGCATTCCGTAGGCTTCTCTATAGTTCTTGGTAACCCAGTACGCATACAACTTTGCAGCGGCATAAGGACTCTGAGGCCGAAACTCACTTGCCTCACTTTGTGGCGGTGGGGAAGACCCAAACAGCTCTGACGTGCTTGCTTGATAAAACTTTATTTCTTTCTTAGTTGACCGAATTGCTTCCAAAAATCTGATGGTTCCAACAGCATCCACTTGCGCTGTGAATTCTGGAACGGAAAAAGACACCATTACGTGGCTTTGGGCTCCTAAGTTGTATACTTCGTTAGGATCTATGCTCTGTATCAAGTTTGTTATAGAAACCCCATCGGTTAGATCACCATAGTGAAGGAAAAATTTCTTACCATTTATTTCTGGATTACTGTGTAAATGGTCAATTCTCTGGGTATTGAAATTACTTGACCTTCTGACTATCCCGTGTACTTCATATCCCTTGTTCAGGAGAAATTCTGCAAGGTAAGAGCCGTCTTGACCCGTTATTCCTGAAATTAATGCTCTCATCAAGTCACCCCTAAACGCAGTTTGAATATCATGTTAAAGTAGAATAGTACCAGGGTAGTCCAATCAAGGTTCAAATAGGAGACCATTCTGAATTTCTTCGGGAATTTTTCAGATTCTGCTAAGAGAGTTATCTCACAAAGCTTAGAAGATAGAGAAGTAAGTGGGGGCCTGGAAGAAGGAATTCTTAACAATCTTGAAATTTACAGCACCTGGAGCAAGAGTTATTCTAGGAATTCGACCAAGATTCGAATACTTGTGCTTTTTGAGCCTGAGGCCGTGGAGCCTCAACTGTATAGGCCGAAGATTCAAAAGTATTTTAACTTGGTGATTCCAATTAGCCCTTGGCGCGCACAGAATTTACATTTAGATGATTGGGTATTTTTCCCATGGGAAAAGAAATTTTCTCCGATTAGTCCTTTCGCAAAGCGTAGACAAGGAATTGTAATAACAAATGCAAATAAGTTCAGTAGTTCGATATATAGCAATTATGGACTACGAAGAAGAGCCATAAATACTCTTCAAAATCACGGAATAGATTTTGATTTATTTGGCCTCGACTGGGAAATTAGCAAATCTGAGGAAATTAAGTCGAGGCTAATAGGTTTAAAGGAATCGATACTCAACTTTAGACCTTTTTCCATCAGGGAAACATTTGGATACTTGCTGAATCCCCGAGTCGTGCCCAAGGGCCACAATCCAAATTTCCTAGAAATCCTTACCAACAGGGAGTTTGCCCTTGTGATAGAAAACCAATCTGATTATGTATCCGAAAAACTCTTAAATGCACTCCTCGCGGGTTGTATACCAATTTACGTCGGGCCAAGCCTAAGAGTTTATCTTCCAGAGTTTGTAAATTGTGTTTTTCAATTGAGTGATAGGCAATTGACAGATGGTAAACTTCTCAGAACTATACTGTCAGATAGAGATCAAGTTATGGAAAAGAAACGTAATATTTCTAGGCTACTTTTAAGTGAAAATGAGTCGTTTAGGAAGTTTAAGTCACAAAATGTATGGCTTGAAATTTCGGAGATAATTGCGAAATTCTTAAGTCAAAAAAAAACTAGAGTCTAAGATTTGGGTAATTTGATTGAAACCAAAGGTAAGTTGTTTCTAATTCATCTCTAAAATTACCTTTGTGCTCCCAACCCAAACTTTTCAGTCTGCTGACGTCAAGCAGTTTTCGACTTGTGCCATCAGGCTTACTCATATCCCAAGCAATCTCCCCTTTATAATTGACAATATCTTTGATTTGATTAGCCAATTCCTTAATTGAAATATCTTTTCCAACTCCTATATTTAGTGGCATGTCATCATCATAATTGTCTATGACAAACAGGAGAGCTTCTGCAAAAGAATTAGCATGCATGAATTCTCGCTTTGGTGTGCCGCTACCCCAAAACGTCACCTGACTAGTATTACGAATTTTTGCTTCATGCATTTTTCGCATTAATGCTGGTAACACATGACTAGTTTCAAGATTGAAATTATCATATTTACCAAAAAGGTTTGTGGGCATAACTGAAATCCACTTACGCTGGTACTGCTGTCTATAACTTTGAACTTGCGAAATACCAGTTAGTTTAGCCATAGCATATGCCTTATTTGTGCTCTCTAATTCACCTGTCATCATGTATTCTTCTTTGATTGGCTGCTGGGCATTCTTAGGATAAATACAAGAAGAACCTAAAAAAACCAATCTGTTTATCTCATACTCATTACAAGCTTCAAAAACATTTGATTGCATTTTCAAATTCTCTTGCAAAAAATCTACAGGATTTTTCTTATTTGCCATTATGCCTCCAACTTTAGCAGCAGCCATAATGACGATTTCAGGTCGAATGCTGTCTAAGCAGTGACGTAATCCATTAATATTATTGAGGTCTAGATCAGATCTTTTAACACCAACATGAGACCGACCGTACTTTGAGAGCACTTCAATCACGGCTGAACCCACTAGTCCCTTACTGCCCAAGACTAAAAATTCAATTTTTGAAGAGTTCACCAGAGCAGCATAGGTTAAATTCCACATTCTAGGAAGAAGTAAGGTTAACCTTATGCCTGTGAGTATTTCCTTTACGGTCAAAAGGCTTTGGCTGGTACCCGGACTCTTATTTTTGACTTCTTGTTTAGTTTCTCAGAAGTTTTTAGATCCCGTAAATTGGCCGAAGCAAATTGGACTCTTGGCAATAACTCCCTACCTGGCATATCTTGCTACTTCGCACAATTTGCACCCCAGAAGAACGTTGCGAGCAGGATTTACTTGCTACCTAATAACGATAACTTTGGTTTCGATCCCGTCAATTGTAACTTCAGATAATTTAACTCGCACCATTTGGGGAACTTGGGGAAGAAATAATGGACTACTTACTCAGATTCTTTTATTTTCTATTGCCTTTATAGTTTTCTTACTCTCATCAAATTCCATTTTTCCTAAAATTCTGGTGAGTGGAATATCGTTCTTCTTTATACCTGCAGTAATTTATGGATACGTTCAATACTTCGGGTTTGACCCATTTGATTGGTCGCAAAAAAATCAGATATTTTCCTTTTTTGGGAATACGAACTTCGCAGCAGCCATTTTCTCGCTTAGCGCTACCGCTACGCTTGCAATTTTGGCACAAGAGAAGAGAATTGACAGAAAGCTTATGCTGATTGGCTTACTATGTGCAATTCTTTTTATTTTGATAAATACCGATTCGATTCAAGGAATAGTTTCGTTTTTGGTTGGAGCAATGAGCTTAGTAATCGGTATGTGGAAAGCAAAGAGAAAAAAACTTAAAAACTTAGTGCTAATGTCTTTGATTTTAAGTTCTGTCCCAGTTGTGAATGGAATTTTAGGACGAGGACCACTTGACTTTCTGTACCAATACACATTCTATTTGAGAACGTTTTACTGGAAAATTGGGCTCAAAATGGGACTAGAAAATCCTTTAGTGGGAGTAGGTGTTGACTCTTATGGTGACTTTTACAGAGGTGCAAGACCGATTGAGGTTATTCGTCTAACGACAATAGATTTAACCACAAACAACGCTCATAATACTTTGATTCAAATATTTGCTACGCTGGGCATACTTGGGCTTGTTGCGACTCTTATTTTTGTTCTTCCAGCAACTTATTTTTCGGTTCGAGAGATTATTGGAGAGAGCAATGATCCTTGGAAAGTTGCCTGTAGCGCATTACTCCTTCAATTTCTAGCTATTTCAACTATTTCTATTGACAATATTGCGGTTGCGATAATTGGATATTCTGTTATTGGATTAGCATTCAATTTCTTTCTAAAAAGTAAGATTACAGTTGCTGAGACGAAAAGTAGAGAGGTTGTCCGTAAAGGTAACCCGGTAAAGTTTGATTGGGCACGAACTGTTTCAGTGTTTCTTTTAACTCCACTATTTTTTGGTTTTGCATGGCTAGGTTCGTTCTCTGACAGGCAATTAGCAAAAGAGTTTCGCTCGAGCCTAGCAATCAGCGACACGGTTGGGATTAATCAGAGACTTGAGACATTTAAATTATTGGATTCGAAAACCCCTTTTGTCCAAGAGCAGCAGTTTCAGTTCATGATAGCTTTCGCTCAAAGCACTCAACAAGATTCAGCAGCTCTAGACCTCGCTGAGTTGGCATTAGGCCATTTCCCCAAGGACTTTGGACTTTTGGATAGGGCTTCAGTGATTGCAGAAAAGTTAGGGCGATTTGAATTAGCAAGTCAGCTTAGACTTCGACAAGTTAATTTGGATCCGAATCACCCGCTAGTGCGAATCTACTACGCACGAAGCTTATTTGAGCTTGGAAAAATCGAAGAGGCTAATTTTCAATTAGCTAAGGCGTCACAGACAGAAGAATTTTTATCAGATGCAGGGCGCCAATATAGAGATTTGTTGAAAGATACAATTAATCAAATACCTTAAATTCAATATAAATTATTGCTGGCTATTTCATTCAAATCCCTTAGGAGACACATAATTAAGACCAGGAAAATAAGATGTAAAGCAAATTCAATTCAAATTGGTTTGTTTTTAGCTTCATTACTTCTTAATGTAATTTTCATCCCTCCTGTGGTGTCAAATGCCGAAACTCTCAGATTTATCGACATTGTAGAGATAACTTGGAGTGGTGCTGCATCTACGAAAGTTAATGTGCTTGATGTAGAGAAAGTTGTTAATGGGCCAGTCATTGAATATTGGAGTGGCATGAAAAGTTATCAAGCTAGCAAAATGAAAAGGAGTATAAATTTCGCCCTTGGCAAGACTGGTATTTCTAGGATTCCATTGCAATCTCAAGTGCCGTGTGGAGATGAGAAGTTTGTTGATTATTTACTTGAAGTTAGAAAAAAAGCTTATCTTCAATTTGACATCTCGAACTTTGCCAATAGATATCTAATTATTCTGACTCCAAATGCAGGCTGTATATGGTCGGGAAGAGCATTACTGGGGAACATGGACTCAAGCGAAGGACTTATTGCAATCCAAGATAACGCAAGTGCATTTGTTATTACTCATGAATTAGGGCATACATTGGGGCTTGGCCATTCAAATCTGATCAAATGTAGTCTAGGTTTTTCTGATGGTGCTTGGGGAAAAGATTGCAGGGCTGTGGAGTATGGAGGAAGTATTGACGTCATGGGAAATGTAGAAACAACCTCTCAGCTTTCCACATATCATCAGTGGCGGATGGGACTTCTTGAAGCAAGGGAGATACATCAATCGTGGCTTAGTGAATCAATTGATTTAAGCGCCTCTGATATGGATGTAGGAACCAGAGCGGTATTTATCAGAGATGGAAAATCAACGTACTGGATTGAATATAGAAGGCCTAAGGTGGGTCTTTCTTATAACCCAGGGCTAGTTATTTATAGAACTGATCCACCATTACCAAGCTTTATAGATAGCCCTAATCCTGATGATCGGGTTGGCTTTGAACCAGGCCTAGGAGTTTCAACTGATATCTGGATGCTAAATCTTGATACCTATTCTTATTCAGCAACAGGAAGAGCTTCAGGATCAATGACTCTTGCTCAAGGAAGATCAACCACGCTTTATTCTGGAGCAATCACTATTGAAGCACTTGCGACAAGTAGTGATCAGAAGATTACTGTGAAGGTGAGTAGAAAAGCTGATACCAACCCTCCTCCAACTCCTCCAGTAACCCCTATTGATACTTGGAGATATCCAGGAGCAGAGATAATTCAGAGTGGCTATGACGACTTAGAATCTGTTATTGCTAGCTTTGAAGCACAGATTGATGAAAAGATTGTTCCGATAGATAGCTCACTTAATACTAACTTTGTTCCAACTTATTTAGATCCTTTTATCTCAAGAAGAGCTGTCTTTGTGAAAGATCTTCCAGAGGGAAGCTACTCACTTTCTCTAAGGGCGATAGATATCTGGGGCAATAAAAGCCCTTGGTCTCCTCCAAGAAAAGTAACTATTGATCGCGGACTTCCAATAGTTAAAAGTGATCTAAGTATTCTTTCAGCTACCCCAAGCTCACTTCAGATCTCACTAAAATCAATAAGTGATTCTGGAAGTGGCCTCTGTGCTACTCAGATTGTTAATGAAGAAGGATTTGTTACTCAAACAAGCGCAAAGAAGAGCGGACCTGAGTTTAAGTTTGCTAGAAGCAGCGATCTAAAGGCGCAGCTACATACCTATGACTGCCTTGGTAATGGCGTAATCTCTGATCTAAGCCTTAAGAGCTCATATATTCCTGGAAGTAAGTCATCTAAGACTGGCAAGTGGAGCAATTCATCACTTCTTGATGGAGCAATTACCTGCACTGGAAGGTGCAGCGCCTCATTTAGTACCTCTGGCAAGGCTCATCTGCTGGTAGCAGAGGGAGCACCTAGCGTTCTTCTTAGTAGCAAGGTTGTAGCAAAGGTTGAGGCAAGCTCAACTAAGACAATTCGAACTGGAGCTTTTGTTGATATTGGCCCTAGAAATAGAGTCCTTCGAGTCTCTGGAAGCAATTTCACCCTCATTGGAATAGCTAAGGTTGATCTTGCTTTAAGTAATCAGAGAGAGATGGCAAGGCTTCCAAGCGCCAGTGATCCCACTCTTAATGAGCCTATTCAAAAGAGCTTGGCTCGCTATGGTTTTGTTTCAGATGATTTTGCTAGTGGCTGGATAGTGCTACCCATGGCAAGAGGAACAACGCTAGATGATCCAACCCTTGATCTCTGCAGCTCTACATATAAGTCAGAGAGTGGTCGTCAATATCGAAGACAGGTAAGCGCTAATAAAGTTGGCTCGCCTTATCTATTCCTCTCAAGTGAGGTGGTTAAATATAAAGATAAGAGCGCAGCAGATACAGCTCTTGCTGAGCTTATAAACAATTACCAGGCATGTGTGAAGAATAAAGGCGGAATTGAAAGGGATGGCACCTTTACTGATTACACATTTACTCCAATGCCCCAAAGTGATCTAGAGCTAGTACCTGAAAGCTCTAGGGTTTTAGTAAGAGCACAAATCGGTAAGGGAGTAAGTGCTAGGCAGCTATTGGCCTTCTATCAATTCAAGGGCGAGATCTTCACTGGCCTCTATGTAGTAAAGGGCGGAGAGGTTGGTTTTGATGATGCTGAAGTTAAGCGCTGGTTTGCAGCAGCTTCTCTAATGGCTACAAGGCTTGAAACAAAATACTGATTCACCCGCAGTGGATAACTGGTTATAAATGTCGCCAATCGAGTGCAAACTATCCTCATTGATAATCTGAGGATCGGAGTGATTAATGGGCGTATTAAAGACAGTACCAAGATGGCAGGATTAGGCGATGGATATCAATCTAAAGCTCTCCCCAGAGCAGAGCAAGGCCCTAGAGAAGGCAGCTGCTGAAGATGGGATCTCTATAGAAAAGGCCGCTTTAAGAGCAATTGAGCTCTATAGCTCGAGAAGAAAAAGCACTTTGCTCGAGAGCATCAAAAAGATTAAAACTCAAGACTCTGAGCTTCTTAAAAGGCTAGCTGAGTAAGTGAAGGACTTAGATTAAGTTATGGCTGATAACCAGATAAGACCAGCAGTTGTTGAGGCAATTGAAAGAAGTCTTGCTGAATTTGGCGAGCTATATCAATCTCTTGCAGAGAACTCTCGCCAAGTATTTGTCGTTGGTGAAGCTTTAATGGATTTGATCCCAGTTTCTGGAGGAGAAATCTCAGAGATGGTTGGAGGGGGTCCCTGCAATAGCGCAAAAGCCTTAGCACGTCTTGGTTTTTCAACTACTTTTATTGGTGGTATTTCAAGTGATAGTTATGGCAAGGCAATAGAGAAGGAGCTAGTAGATAGCGGGGTTAGCCTAGATTTAGTGCATCGCTCGGATCTTCCAACCGCGCTTGCAATAGCAACGATTAATGAAGCAGGTCTTGCTAGCTATGAATTCAAACTAGATTCAACGGTTAGTTTTAACTTCCACTCCTCTTGGCTTCCCAAAGAGGATGCCGAAGTTATTCATATTGGCTCAGTTGCAACACTTCTAGAGCCAGGTGCTTCAGAGCTATATAACTGGCTATCAAGGAAGAACGCAACGGTAGTTTTTGATCCCAATGTCAGACCTTCAATTCAAGGCGATAGAGAGATCTATCGAAATAGCGTTGAGAGATGGATAGATCTAGCAAAGATTGTGAAGCTAAGTGAAGATGATTTCTCTTGGCTCTAT
>Ga0315902_10004821_pt1 | contig 19273 bp, 34 predicted proteins | sample LakEriMetagenome_9_FD_203523 | JGI IMG/M metagenome (GOLD analysis project Ga0315902, IMG submission 203523) | Freshwater fungal communities from buoy surface, Lake Erie, Ohio, United States - Buoy 12 MA117 | ecosystem: Environmental > Aquatic > Freshwater > Lake > Lake biofilm | place: USA... | reverse complement strand
AAGAAGGTTCTTGTTCAGACGAAGCCTTACACTCGCGTTGAATCATTACCAGCGCTTCCAAAAGGTGTGAAGCTTCCCTCTGGCTACGAACCAGCTTATTTCCGCAAGCGTAAGACCCTTGCGGTATTGCGAGCAGCAAATCGCTCGCACTACTTGGTCTTCGATATCTCAACAGGTAAGAAGATGCAAGTAGCCAACACCAAGGAAGCATCAAAATTGATGTCCGAATTGCGTCGTGGCAAAAAGAGCTTAGCAGCGTAAGCTAAGCTTGCGGGAGGGCCAGCAATGGGGAAGTCGCTGGCCCTCCTCTCCTTTTCCAGCCTGATATAATTATCCTATCCAAACGACAAAGGAGACAAAATGAAGACAGCACTACGCATCAACACTGACTTCACCACCGAGGTTCTTGATCTTAGCTCAAACGAGTACAACCAGCTGCGCGATGCAGTTGGCGGCTTGATTCAGCCGGTAGATCTAAATTCTGACTTTACACTGTGGTGTAATGAAGAAGGCAAGCTCATCAACGGCATGGAAGTAAATGTCATCGGCACGCATCTATGGGAACAATTCTTTGGAATGACTGACGTTATCATGGGCAACATCGTGTTGACCGGTAGCACAGACGAAGAAGGCGAGACTCGTGCGCTTCCTTACAACTGGCTTGCATACACAGAAGAAATTGCTGAACGGCTTCGTAGTGCACGAGCTGGAGAGTCGACGGTCTACGTTGTCGACTAAAAAGAGAAATGTAGCGGCTGGCATCTGGGAGATTCGAGATGTCGGCACGGGCGAAAAAATTAGTCGGTTTCGTGCAAGACGGCGAGCTGACGTTGACCGATACTTACAGATGGCTCACATTGGGCTTGGTCGACCACTCACAGACTTTGAAGCTGTATTCATAACGGAATGGGACGGAGACTAACGGCATGGATGCTGAGACAGTTGTGGCAACGGCAACGGAGCCCGAGCTACTAGCAACGGACCGATGTGACAGTTGTGGCGCGCAGGCACTCGTTCGTGTCACGTTCCTGACGGGCATGCTTTTATTTTGCAGGCATCACGCTCGTAAGAACCATGAAGGTCTGGCTAGGCAAGGCGTCTCGATCTTTGACCCTGACGGGTCACTTGTTGGCTAGCCCGCTAGTACACTAGCTCCAAAGCAAGACGGGCGTACTTTCCGACCTGTTATAATTAGCCTTATGAAAACGAAGCAGCCTGCATTCAACCTCGTCCGCCCGAGTGGCATGGGACCGAAGGTCAACCAACACGCACCTGTTTACGAGCATAAGGCGACGAAGCGAAATCGTAGTCGGGCAGCAAAGAACCGGAAGGCGATTATCGAGTCAAAGGACTCGTAAACCTACCTGTTATAATTAGCCTTACCAAACGACGAAGGGACGAAAATGGACCAAGAAAAAGACGACATCGTAATTTACGACTCATCTTTAACCACAGATCAATTGAGATTGATGTGGGGCAATGGAGACGAAGAAGGTTTCGTGGAATACACGAAAGAAGAAATCGACCAATTGGCTGAAAATATAAATGACGCAATTCATGGCGTCATCGAAGATTTCTTAAACCACAGATAATCGTAGTTAAGTTTAGAGCGCTAAGGCTCTCTAAAACCTGCCTGATATAATTATCCTAACAACCCACTAAGAGATTGGAAACCTCGATGAATAAAAATAACGAAGTAGCAAGCAATATTGTTGGATGGTTCGAAAACTACGCATCAGTTTATGAATTCGATACTCGAATCCAATTCGAAGACTTCTCAAAAGAAGACCTCGAATCATGCGACCTCGAAACTGTATGGTCGATAGTCGGCCCAAAGGTTAAGGCGCTCGTCGCCAGCTATCTCGAAGGCGGAATCGAAGACCACGAGTAATTGGTAAGGGCAGGGACGCCGAAAGGCGTCCTTGCTCCAATTCCTACCTGATATAATTAGTCTTACGAACCACCCAATGGATTGGAGTCCAAATGAACAACGAACATGCAAAGGCTTACCAAAACTTCACTCTCCTCACTGCGGTTGCCGCTGGCAACGAGTGGACGATAGCAGAAGCAAACCAACTAAAGGATATGCGTAAAGCTGGGATCCCCGTATCTCAGGCTGCCATAATTCTTGGGCGCACGTTTTACGCGGTACAAACGTACCTTGCCGCTAATGGGCTAACAAAAGCTCGTAAGCACCCACAAACCATCAAACCAATTATTGCCTGCTCTAACTGCAATTTGATTCATACCTACGAGTGTGAGTTTTAGCAGAGAGGGGTTAGAGCGCCTTGCGGCGCTCTAATTCCTACCTGATATAATTATCCTAACAACTTAATAAAGCCCAACGACGCAAGACGAAAGGAAAACCCAATGAACAAGAAATGGTGTTTATTGAAAACCAGTGATGGCGAACGCGGCTCAGCTGGTAAGCAAAAAGTCTACGAAGTAATCGTAGATGGCACGAAGGTAATCACAGTGTGGGGAATGGCTGAGAAGACTCAGCGCCAGACTGCGACAAAGCAAGTGTACACTGAATCGTATGCTCGCCAACTTGCCTTCCAAAAAGTCCAGGAAAAACTGGATAAGGGATACGAGCTAGCCTACGCCGTATAACTAACTAGAGTTCCCGCACTGTACTCCAATCCGGTGCGGGACAAGGACTGGAGCTCTCGGATACTGGGAGCTCCAGTTTCTTATTTCCAACCTGATATAATTATCCTAATACGCGGGGACAGTCGCTGGCCAAACAAAAGACTCGACACCTGCAGGGGTCCGAAACAATACGACGCCCGCGTATCTATTTTTTAGAGTGCGATGGTGGGCAGAAGGGGAGAGGGTTGTGGGACCCTCTCTTCTTCATTTCCAACCTGATATAATTATCTTATATTCAAGGGACCCACCCTTGAAGGATTGGAACCCAAATGATATACCCAACATATGAAGATGCAGTGAAGGTATCACAAGACACAACTCTTACACCTTCTCAGAAATTGCATGAAATCTTCAAAAACTCAAAGACAGAACCTCTACAAATGTGGATAGACAAACAGTCCATATTCCAAGACCACCCAATTGATCCATCAGTAAAGATAGATCAAGCAGAGGTTGTTGAAGTAAATGCAGATGGTCAGATCTTGGTATTCAGATACCCAGATAACACCTACCACTTTTTAGATGCGGGTGGTTATACAGTAATTGAAGGTGTAGATCACATAGCAGTTGATTCAGTAGATGAATCCACTGAGCAGTGGTTTCAGGATCTCCTGATGACAGATGATTCACCTTTAGTTTTCTATAGAGGATTCTGGGTTGATGAAGATCTTCAAAAGTTCTTCCTCAACTCATACCCAGAATAGAACTCAGGTTGCGGGTACCCTACTCACAAGTAGGGTACCTTCAACTACCTACCTGATATAATTATCCCATAACGACGAAAGGACAAATCATGGCAAGCAACTACCCACCAGGCGTCACAGGATTTGAACCACAGATTGCGGGTTACGACTCAAGTGAGGACATCGACCATCGCGAGGCTTCATGCCAAAATGATGAGTGCGTTGAGTTTGACAAAATTGAAGAACGCGAAATCGTTCTAACAAAAGAATATGGAAGCTGGAACGTAGTGTTTGAATACTGGACCTACACCTGCCCCGTCTGCAAGACAAGTTCTAACTACGAACGTGAATACGAAGATGATGGATACGATGGTTAAGTGGAAAGGAACACACTATGACTCTAACTAACCTACAAATTGTAAACGCCGACACTCACAGAAATGGTGTTGCGGGTATGCCGTTCAAGGTCGCACTTGTTGATGACCCAAATGAAGGTGACACAAAACTCGTCATCATGTTCGAAGCTGAAGGACACACTGCGGTGTTGTCACTCGACAAACTTCTTGAAAGTGAAGACATCTCTTTCGGTTCTAACTCGTTTCGCGGAGACAGATATGAAGAAGCTTTGCGTGACGAATTGTGGTCTGCCGATGAGTGACAAACAAGAAAAGGTTATGGCATCTATTTGGTGTCGTGGTCCAGGAGTTCTTTGGTCATCTCTAACTGCAATGGAACGCATGTCAATTCTCTTTCGTAAAAGCGCTGAGGACACTCGCCCTGGATTACTTGAAGACATATCTTGTAACTTCGGTGAGTGCGGTCTTCAACTCGTCGAGCTGGACATGTCTGAGCCAGATGACATTTGGCCAGACAAGTGTCCAATCTGTAAGACAGATAACAATTGGGACATGCAGGGTTTCTACAAAACGTACCCACACTACAAAGGTCCAGACCTGGAAGACGAATGACTGTAACTCGTTTGCCGTTAGCTCCTAAAGGTATCGCAGATCCATACAAAGCTTTTGGCCAATGTTTGATTCAATCAAGCGCGTATGCGGAAAAACACAAGCTAGGTTTGATTCGAGTTACAGGTTACAACTATCCAGGAAGAGAACACTGGGCTGTCTACGAAGACATTGGTGAAGATCCAAAAGGCAGATACTTTCTTACTGAACCAGAGTGGGGTAACGTAATAGATCTCACTGCGCGGCAGTTCGTAGCTACTGTTCCAGCTCGCTATGAAGATGAGTGTCTCGCTTGGGTTGAAAGCGCTTGCGGTTGGCTCAATGACTCGCTGGTGTATGAGATCTATCTGACGCACGACTCACAGGCGACACCTGACCATGTAGGTGAGCTACGCATAGATGACAGTGAGAACTACAAGGGTGTGACCTACGCGGCGTTTGCCAAGGAACCTTCTTAACCTACCTGATATAATTATCCTAACGACACCCCGAAGGAGGGACAAATGACAGTATCAATAGAGGCAGTTAGGTCTGCCATCGAAAGCGGTGAGTTGGACAAGGACCTCGGTGCATTGAGTACTTTGGTCACTACCCGTCTTGACTCAATCCGTGCCACAAAATCTACCACTGATTTTGGAATTGGCGACAAGGTTCGATTCAATAGTCACTGTGGTACGCGGTACCTCGTTGGAGAGACTGCAAGAGTCACAGGTCTAAAGAGAACCAAGATTGTGGTTCAATTGGATAAACCTCAAGGTAGGTTTGCCCGATATACCCCAAGTGGTGTGGAATCTGCCAACATTACAGTTCCCATCTCAATAGTCGACCCAGCATAAGTTTGATAAGTTGTTCCTAACCCTACCGCCACTTGCGGTAGGTTTAGGATACAATTGAACTCAACGTTTGGGAGAACCTCTTGACAACACTTGCCGCTTTTCAAGGTAATGGCTGGGCAGTCATTGGTTGTGATTCACGAGCTAGCGATGAAGGTGGTCGCGCAATGGATCTTGCAACTCCAAAGGTTGTTGCAAATGGCGAGTACCTTATTGCAGTGTCTGGAGCTTCGCGCGGTGGAAACATCTCGCAATTTGGTTGGACACCACCAGCTGTTCCAAAGAACATAACACAAGAAGGTCTTGACAAGTTTATGACTCGTACATTCATACCTTCGCTACGCAGTGCATTTCAAGATGCTGGCTACGATGCAAAGGACGATGGTGACGCGGCGTTTCAAGACTCAAATCTAATAATTATGATTCGTGGAATTATCTATCCAATTTTTGAAGACTACTCTTGGGATAGAGAAGTGCGACACATTTATTATGGAGGTTCAGGTGGTGATGTAGCTCTTGGAGCTATGGTTGCCCTGGGAATTGATAAGCTAAAGGATAACCCGGAGAAAGCTCTCAAGGTTATTGAAAAATCAGTTGCGGTTGCCTGCGAGTGGGATGTATACACTAAGGCTCCCATCATTACACGAATCCAATACGGAAAGAAGCTAAAATAATGTACATTCATCTTTATAGTGCCGACAACGAGTGGATTGGCCAATTCAGCTCGGTTGAGGCCATAGAAGCTTACGTGAGTGAGCTGGGTGCGGACATAAACGACTATAAGTTGGTTTATGGCGCTTCTAAATATCCACCTGCCTGATATAATTACCCTACGCAACGACGAAAGGATGCAACATGGCTCTAATTGATGAAACCTACATCGTAGAAACACCTACATGTAGCTGGTGCGGCAAGGATGGAATTGTTGAAGTCCCAGCCGTAGGATTCTTTGCTCGCCAACTTGGCGCGGCAATTCAAGATGCTTACCCAGACTTAGATAAGTCTTTACGCGAGCAACTAATGACTGGGTACCACCCAGCATGCTGGGACGAGATGTTTGGAGGTCACGCGTGATACTTCTAATTCTTCTAGGAATCCTTATTGGCACCATTGCGGTTGTCTCAGTAGCAACCAAGTTTCCCATAACTATTGGTGACGATGAGTACTAACCCGCTTTACGAAATGGTGAACGTGTTCCTGCCCGGCGGAGACTGGGCAGGCCAGTTCATTGATGAGGATGCCGCCAAGAGCTGGCTGAAGTCCCAAGGGCTAAAACCAGACCAGTGTGAAATCTCAAGGCGCCGACCTGAGTTCAAGCGCCGTGGGGAACCTACCTGATATAATTATCCTACTAACCACTTAGGATTGGAGATCCAAATGAAAAATATACCTGGAAATCAAACCAAATACTACTATACACTCAGCAACGGGGAAACCGTTTACCAGTACTGCCGTTCAGAAGCTGAGGCGGAATCATGGGCCCAAGCTTACCAGCGCAGCCACTTCCTTGCAGATAAGGTCATCACCCTGGTGACCTGGGGAACCAAGGGCTAACCTTCCCCACCTACCTGATATAATTATCCTATCAACCGGAAAGGCCGGAAGATAGGAGTAGGAAAATGACATACGGACTACCAGACAGCGCGGTGCTTGGGACTACCAAGCGTCTGTCAGGCTCCATCAAGCGCAAGACAAAGAGGAGCAATATGGAAGGCTGGGATGACGCGTTGCGTCTAATCGTAAAGAACGAGAAGACTGCTGCTAAAATCATCACCGGAGTCTACGTATTCGTTGGAATCTTCGTTGCGGCAACTGTCATCTATCTTCTCCCTTGGTAATCTACCCATCAACGACGTACTACGAAAGGTACAAAAATGAAGACATGCAAAACATATAAGTGCGAGAGCACAGAGCTAGTGTACTCCGGAACTGATGCATTCATGCTCGGTGGAATCCAGACTGAAACCTGGTGCTACAACTGTGCGAATGCCTACAACCAAATCTCCCGCGACATGGAAGCATTGCGCGAACAGCAAGAAAGATCTTCGTACCTAGCAGCGTTCGGAGTAACGAGCGACTAGTCGCACCTACCTGATATAATTATCCCAACGCCGGAACCTCCGGCAAATGACGAAAGGATTCCCCAGATGAAAATAAATAACTTCAGAGGATACCGTTATCGCCGCTATGGCGCAGCACTAATCGTAGCAGCAGTAGCTTGGTTTCCATACGCAGCTCATACATTTTTTATCTTCCCAAGTCTACTCGCACTTGTTGCGGCAGTAGTTCTCGTACTTGGTGGATGTATTCCACTTCTAGTATTTGCGCTTCACTGCTTCAATGTTGCCGACGACGAATTCAACCAACTCAAGAGATAAGGAAGACCACACATGGAACTAGTAATTGAAAACTGGGAGCTAGGTCTCTACATTCCCAACACAATTGAACTGTATCTTCGCCTATGGGTACTTGCAGCTGTTGCCGCAGTGCTTGTAGCTCGCAAGATCTATAAGTACAAGAAAGATCAAGTAAAGGTTGAGCCACTGCTTGGGGTAGCATACAAGAAGTGAGATTCATAGCTGCAAGTCAACGCATACCTCGTCGTAGAGACGACAATCGTTTTGAGATTTGTATCTCCTGTGGCCACTACATCTATGTGGCTCAGGAGATCCAGTTCGTGCCGCTAGGCAATAAGGCGAAGGGCAACTTCAAGATGTCCGCCCGCCACATTGACCACGTGGATTGTCAGGTATCCATTAACATTGGTTTACCTTCCAGCCCTTATGGTCCACGTCGAGAAATAGTTCTGGACAGTAGTTTACAAGATTAGGTAGACAGGATATGTTCTACCAAACAGGAGGATGAAATGACGCGAGGTACGATTCAACGTGAGCAGGTCTATGTGTATGACACCTGCCAACAGTGCAATGACACAAATGTACTTGTTTATGAATGTGGCGAACAGCTTTTGTGCGCGGAACATTCACGCCAATACGCACGTTCACATCCTCTACTCCCATACTGCGATAGATGTGGCAAACAAGAAAAGGTGTTTCGCGACCCATCGCATCGACGCAACGAGTATCTCTGCATGAGCTGTCACGCTGATGATGGATTCCTTATCCGTGATTCAGTCACAGGTCGTGCCGTCCTTGAGACTCTTAAGCTTGAAAAGGACAAATAGTTTTGGGTAGCCCGCAGCTGCGGTTACTCGAAGAGGCCGAGGAACTTCACCGGAAGTCCCGAGCCTGGCTGGAAACAGCCGAACCAAACGAAATACAGACGAAAGGTACTAACGTGACAGAAGCAACACCACAAGCGGCAGCCCAGCTCTACAGCCAGGGCAAGCCAGTAGTCGAGGTAGCTAAGGAACTGGGAATTACCTATGGTAAGGCTCGCAAGCTCATCGACGCATCAGGAACAACCATTCGAGACAGCTCAAGCCGTCTCAAGGGCCGCACACGCCCAGTCAAGTAGGAAATCATGCCAAACTGGATTACCAGGCTTCAAGAGCTGGTATGGCCTGCGGTATTGGCTGTGGTATTTGCCGTGCTCTCCGTAGGAGTAGCCTTCTCGTCCCCTGAGAGCCTCTCTAAGGTGGTTTCCTTGGGTATGGCAGGTATAACCATGGCATTGCTAGCTCAAAGGGCATAGCTCACGCGCTCCTCTTTCCTGGGCACCTGATATAATTATCCTATACAGCCCAGGAAAGGGGTAGCAAATGACTCAAATGACATTGCCGATGGTGAAGGACGCAGCTAGCGAAAAGCAGGTTGCCTTCATCGATTCACTACTCAACGAGCGTGAGCTCGATGCGATTCAAGTTACTAGCTTCCGTTCAATGCTTCCAACGATGACAAAGAAGCAAGCGTCTGGCATGATTGACATTCTCCTTCGCCAACCTAAGCGAGTAGAAAAGGTTCCAGGAGCTAAAAAATCACTTCTTCAGGAAGCACTTTCTAAGGCGCCTAAATCTAAGTACGCGGTGCCTGTAAGCGAACTTGATATCTCACTTGAGGATACACCACTAACTGGTGACCTACTTTTTATCGAGGTAAAGGAATACATGAACAACCTTTACATGCGTCGCCTAACTGGCTCAGTAGGTGGATTTACCCGTCATAAGGTACCTTCACAGGACTCAATCGTTATCATGGACATTATTGCCAAGGATCCATACAAGTACGCAAAGATCTTTGGACAACACTACAGCTGCTGCGGAAGCTGTGGAGCTGAGCTGACAGATCCAGTTTCAAGGGATCTACAACTTGGACCTGAATGCCGCAAGAAGTTCGGAAGGTAGGTGGTATTATGAATCCTATGGAAGATTCAGCAAAGTATTACAAGTTGACCATCAAGAACAGCGATGGTTCAACTTACATGGTACTTTACGTAGCTGGTGACAAGGCACGTAAGGCTAAGAGCATGTACTCCTTAGACGAGGGATTCATCGTTGATGCCGAGGCTCTGCAAGAGCTACCTGAAGGAGTAGAACTAGACATCGCCTAAGGCGTCTAGTTCATAAACAAACATGAAGCAAAAAGGTTCTATTTCTGTCCCTTTTTGTTTCGCTTACACAGGGACTGATGTTATTATTAGTCCCATTACGAAAGGACGTATGACTGATGTGGATATTTACTGAGGCTGGATTTGTGTCTGCTGTGCAGCACAGAGAGAATCCTGATTACCTGATGGTTCGCGCACGCGACCGTCAATCACTTGAATCTCTAGCTACAATGATTAGCGTAGAGATTAAGTCGACACCACTTGCTGACTACCCTTACCGCCTTGTTGCGTCAAAGGAAGATGTCAAGAGCTGGATGAACGACAACATAGATTTCCTTGGATATAGCAACTTCAAAAACCAAGTTGCCATTACCCGAGGAAAGGAATACGCCTACACGTTGGGAAGCGTGTGGTCGACGATGCATGAAGTTGAGGACGAGGAATCTCGTAAACAGCTTCACGAGTATGAATCGTCGTTGGGCTTTCAATGAGCCTAGCGCATTCCGCCAAGCCTGCGGGCTTGGTTGTCCCTGTCCCCTAACAAAGGAGGCTAACTAGCATGCAGATTTCTAAACAGAAATTGGCATTGACGTCAGTAGCTTACGCGGTGACACTGATTGCAGTCGCAATGACTGCGTCGTCGCAATTTAAGACTGACTCTGTAGCATCAGCTACCGAGACAGAACAACTAAATAGCAAGGAGCTAACACCTAGGGTTATACCTGAGGTGACAGCAACAGTTCGTACTCCGGCCGAGGTATTTGCTTCCTATAGGAACAGCAAGATCCCTCTAACTGGTGGTCAACTCTCAGAGCTTCTAACAGCTGTGGGCTTTGAAGGAGAGGCACATCGGATTGCTTGGGGTATAGCCATGCGGGAATCAAACGCCCGTCCGCTAGCTCTTAATGATAGCAAACGAACTGGTGATAGCTCATACGGCATATACCAAATCAACATGATATATGACCTAGGACCAGAACGTCGCAAGAAGTTCGGCCTTACAGCCAACGAGCAGTTATTTGACCCTGTGCTAAATGTGCAGGTCGCATATCTGATGACTGGTGGTGGTAAGGATTTCGGAGCTTGGGGCATTGGTCCAAACGCGTATCGTGAAGGTGCGGGTATGTCGACACTGAAGCGACTTAATCAGTACCCAGGTATTGTTAAAGTCAAGCTACCAGAGTAAGGATATATTTCAACCATGAGCGAAAACGAAATCAACGAAGATGGCTATCAGCCATACGCGGCTGGTGTTCCTGTAGAGGATACACCTATGCCGATAGCTGAGGAGCCTAAGGCACCAGAACCAACCCCTGAGCCAGAACCAACCCCTGAGCCAGAACCTGAACCTGAACCAAAGCCAGAGGCTAAGGCTCCTAAGGTACGGGTCGAGGATACGGTGGCTACCCACGTGGTAGGCACTGGAGATCAGGACGAGGTCCGTCTAGACGCCTGTGTGTATATGAACAAGTATGCACGTAAGTCTCTTACGGTCCATCACCTACAGCGCCGCCTTACGGAGCTGGGTTACGGTGAGGCTGATTCAGATCGAGATGGCTGGTACGGTGAGCTAACCATGGAAGCTGTAAAAGGATTCCAGGGAGATAATAGGCTCGAGGTAACAGGTCTTATGGACGCTGATACCTTTAAGCGCATCTTCAAGGGCGACCCAAACGTAAAGGTCATTGTCCCAGAATAACCATTAACAACAGCAGGAGGCCTGGCCAAACAGCCAGGCCTTTTGCTTTTCCCTGGCTGTAAGCCTAGCCTGTAGGCTAGTCGCCTGTAGGTTAGGAACCTAGCCTGCCTGTCCTAGCCTGTAGGTATTTCTATCTGCTTCCTACTAACTACACGTCTGCTAGCTCTCTGCTAGCTGCTAGCTGCTAGCTTCCTAGTTCCTACACAGAAGTTGTAGGCCAGCCTGATGCTCACCTACCTAAGTTACTAACAAGTAACATAGACAATTACCTAGACAACTACTCTAAGTTACTCGCAAGTACTATAGACAGGCACCTGCCTGTCCTAAGTGCCTAAAAATCATAAGAAAAATAGCATGCCTGTTCTTGCCTAGGCATTGAAGGACCAAGGCACTAACAAAACAGTAGCGCCTGCCTGTTTCTTCTTCCAAGAAAAATCTTAAGTATCTACAAACAACATGCTCGAGACACTTGCCTGCAGCGCTCGCTTATACCGTATCCTTCTCTCACGCCCAAGGCAATTAGCCTTAATGTACTATTTATTACCCCTCAGTACATAAGTATTCCGCCGTGGTTCTAAAGCGCAAAATAACGTGTTATAATATCTACATGACAAAGTACATGAAAACCAACCTTGAGCTTCCACAGGAGGTTCATACACAGTTTGAGCAGATCACCGCAGAGGCTGACCGTAACGCCTACATAAAGGCTCTACGCGAGCGTGGCTGGAGTCTTGACTCTATCGGCAAGTGTGTCGTAGGTCAACTCACCCGTGAGCGCGTGCGCCAGATCTCACACGCAGTTCCAATGAGTGAGGCAATTCGTGTCGCCGCAAGTGGCTATCCAATTCCTGAGCCACCGAAGTATCCAGAGAAGGTTTCACCTAAGTTTATTGAACCAACTGAGGAAACACTAAAGCGTCTACTTGAGCTTCAACCATATGCTCAACAGGTGCGCTCGTATGGAAAGGCTTACCGCAAGGAGGCTGAGGAATACACGTGGTTAGTCAACTACGCTCATACAGTTGAGGGCGTAACCTTGTATCGTCTTGCAAAGCGTCTCGGTGTTACTCATGGCGCTCTTCGTTTTCGACTTGTTCGTTACGGATACAAGACTCCGCAGACTGGCGCATCAAAAGCGTACAATCCAATCCTAGAAGAGAATCGCCTAACAGCTTTCAAACCAGAATAGAGTAGTCACATGGCAGAGTCAATGGCAGAGAGAATTGCCAAACTATCTCCAGAGCAAAAGGCGTTAGCACTTCAAGGATTTGATCCTGAGCGCTTACAGTGGGATTGGTCGTTTTGGGGTCGTCCTGAACAACAACGCCCTGAAGGTGATGACTGGAACATCTGGCTTTATCTTGCAGGTCGCGGTGCAGGTAAAACGCGTACTGCCGCAGAGTGGATACGAGAAGAAGCAAAGTACACAAACAAGGGACAAATACGTTTTGCGCTTGTTGCTCGTACTGCTGCTGACGTTCGTGACGTTATCGTTGAAGGCGAGTCCGGAATCATTAACGTGACGCCTCCAAGCGAGCGCCCGCTATATGAACCGTCAAAGCGAAGACTAACCTGGCCTAACGGAAACACGGCTACATGTTTCACCGCAGATGAGCCGGATTCACTTCGTGGTCCGCAATTTACACATGCCTGGGGTGACGAGGTTGCCGCCTGGCGTCAAACTCCTGACGCGGCAGGTATGACTGCGTTTGATAACCTTCGTGTTGGTACCCGTCTTGGATCTAATCCTAAGATTGTTGTTACAACTACTCCAAAGAGAGTTCCTCTTCTTTATCAACTAATGGCTGAGGCACAAAAAACTGGAAAGGTAATCATTACCCGTGGTTCAACCATGGATAACCAGGGAAACCTATCCACCGCGTATCTTGACGCCATCAAGGGTGTATATGAAGGAACGCGATTAGCGCAACAGGAACTATACGGCGAGATGCTCTCGGACGTAGAGGGAGCGTTGTGGACACCAGATCTTATTGACCGTTCAAGAGAAACTACGTTGCCAATGGGAACACCGTTGCGCGTTGTCGCAGTTGACCCTTCGGTTGCAGAGAATCCTCGAGACGAGTGCGGTATCATTGTTTGCGCATCAACTGGCGAGCGCGATTTGTACAAGCGTAACTCCTGGGTACTCGAGGACGCAACTGTTCATGGATCTCCTGACGTGTGGGCAAACAAGGTTGTGCAGATGGCACGCAAGTGGGGTTGCCCTGTAGTTGCTGAGGTTAACCAAGGCGGTGCGCTCGTTCGCAATGCTATTAACACGATTGATCCAAGTATTAAGGTACTTGAGGTTCATTCCAAGCACGGCAAGGCTCTACGCGCAGAACCAATTACGCTCGCGTATGAACAAGGTCGTGTTCACCACGTAGGCTATCTTGCAGATCTTGAAAGCCAGATGATCTCGTGGATTCCTGGTGAAGGTAAGTCTCCAGACCGCGTTGACGCCTTGGTCCACGCATTAACTGCGCTCCTTATTAAACCTCCTGCTGGTTTCGTTGGTGGAAAGATCACCGCGCGCTCACTTGCGCATCGTAAGCTTCCAAACAACCGAACAGGCGGTGTTTTTAAAGTTCGCTAGTGTACACTACATGTTATCGTGTACCTTATGGAAGAGAAGCGCCGTCCTGCTCGTAAGCAGGCACTACCGGAGTCTGAGGCCGAGCTTCTTTCTACCTTATTTGATAAGGAGTTCTACACCCGAGTAAGACAACTCTTTGAGGCAGGTTGGTCTCTTCAAAGCATTGGTAACGCGTGTAATCCTGTTCGTCGTAGATCTACCGTTAAGTTTTGGGTCGCACGTAATCATGAACATTCTCCTATATCTTCTCCTATTCCAACCCCTAAGCTTAAGACAGGACCTCGCGGTTATGTATCACGACGTCCAGTCTCTCCGGGAATTAGTGGAGCAGATCGCACTCGTATCGAGCAGTTGTCTCCGCTGGCTCGTCGTTATCGTTCTAAGATGACACCTAATTCTCCACAAGCACTTGCCAACGATGAGCTTACAATTATCTGTACTCGTCTTTACGAGTCAAATGTTCCAGTTCGCGAACTTGCCGAGGTGGCAGGTGTTACATATCGCGCAATGGCAAGAAGGCTAGGTAAATGAAAATAATGAATGATGTGTTTCCTGCCTTTGTTGGAGTTGCCCAGGCTGGTCTCGTTAATACAGTTCAAGAGCTTTCATCTGCGCCGATCACCGCAGGTGCCTATCAGGTAACAAAGACACGTATCGTTGTCACCGATGAGGCGGTTATCGTTGCCGTAGATGGTCAAGATGGTCCGATGATTGTTTTTCGTGAACGGTACACCGAACATCACAAATCAGATAGTAGGACCGAGGACTCATACATAGTCACCGAAACAGGCAAGATGCTTGCCTACAAGAAGGACGAGAACTGCGGTTGTGGTTCACGTTTGCGCTCGTGGAATCCGTATCGCCACGTGTATTCAAGTCAGGATCCAACCGAATGAAAGGAATAACCTATGGAAATCGCGTTTGGTAACTTCGTTATACTAGCGCTTGCAGTCTACCGTGCTAGCCGTCTTATCATCGAGGACACAGTCCTTGACAAGTTCCGTAAGAAGGTCTGGAAGAAGTTTAAGCCAGCCGACGGAGGTATTGGGTATCTACTCACCTGTTATTGGTGTGTGTCATTTTGGATCTCATCACTAGTTATACTTGCCTATATTATAGTACCTATACCAACGACTGCCGTATGCGCTGTTTTTGCGCTATCAGCAGCCGCAGGAGTTATAACCGCATGGTTGGAAAAGTAATGTCCAACTATTCCGTTAATCAGGACAAGGAGTAGCAGGTGGCAGTATTTAGTCGCGAACCCGATAAGAATCGTGCGGGGCGTCGTAGATCAGCAGCAGCTGTCCGTCGTGCTATTAACTCTCCTTCTCTGTCTCTTAGCTCTATTGCAAACGTTCCAGGTTTTGCTACACCAGTCCCATACTCATATCCTCGTGGCCTTACTGCTGCCGCAGCGCAGATTCGTCTAAACGATAAGGGCGAGGCCGAGCAATTTCGTTCACGTCGTCTTGCAGGAGCAAACTCCTGGCAGACTGAGGCGTGGGAATACTATGACGCCATCGGTGAAATTAAATACGCATTTAGTCTTGTTGGATCTGTAATATCTCGTATTCGTCTTTATGCCGCGGTGATTGATAATCCTGCCGAGCCACCATTTCCAGTTCGCAACAGTGACCTATTAGATAAGCGTCTTGCCTCTGCCGCAGAGCGCGCAATTGTTCGTCTTGACTCCGCATACGGCGGACAGGCTGGACTTCTTCGTGATGCAGCGTTAAACCTAGCAGTTTCCGGTGAGTGTTACCTAGTTCAAATTCCAGAGCGCCGTGGACAAGGACTTCCAGAGACTTGGGATATTCGTTCAGTTGATGAAGTTCAGGTTGACCAAAAGGGTGCATACACAATTATTCCTCGTCGTGAGGCTTCAACACTTACTGGACAAAAAAATGCTGGTCAACTTATTTTGCCAAAGAACGCTTTCGTTGGTCGTATCTGGAGAGCGCACCCACGATATTCCGACGAGGCTGATTCAAGCCTACGCGGTTTGTTAGATCTTTGTGCAGAGCTACTTCTCCTCAACAGAACGTTCCGTGCTACTGCACGCTCACGCCTAAACGCTGGTGCGTTGTACTTACCTGACGGTCTTTCTGTTGCCGGTTCACCAGACCCAGATTATCCATATGATGATGATGACGCAACTAATCAAGACTTTAGTCCTGAGGAAGCAGCGGACGAGTTTGAAGATCAGTTGATGGATGCGATGACGACTCCGATTCGTGACGAGGACTCTGCGTCTGCAGTTGTTCCTCTTATCATTCGCGGTCCTGCTGAGCTTGGTGACAAGATTAAGCAATTCAAGTTTGAACGTTCATTTGACCCTGCACTTGCGCAACGTGCAGATCGCGTTCTTGAAAGAATCCTACAAGGTCTAGATGTACCAAAGGATATTGTTACAGGCCTTGCAAACGTAAAATACTCAAACGCTCTTCAAATTGATGAGTCTCTATACAAAGCACATATCGAACCGTTAATGCTTCTCATTGCAGACGCAATTACAGTTGTTTATCTGCGTCCTTACCTGATTGCAAATGGGTTCGACCCAGCTCAGGTAGAACGCATCTGCGTATGGTATGACCCATCACAGGTAGCTACGCGCAATGACCGCGCGGCTGACGCAGATGCTGGATTTGACAGGGGAGTAATTTCCGGAGATGCGTGGCGTAGATCGCACGGATTCACAGAGCAGGATGCACCAACGCCAACAGAAGTTGCACTACGTCTTCTTAAGGAGAAGGGCGCAATCACGCCAGAGCTTACAGAGGCAATGCTTGGAGCCGTTGCTCCTGACGTAATGAAGGCAACACGTCTTGCATCACAGGCACAATCACTTGCACCAATTCCGCCAGAGGTTGAACGACTTCTTAAGGGACCACAGTCTACAGAACCAGTAGCTGACGAGGCTGCACCAGAAACTCCAGAGACGCCAACAGAGACAACAGAGCCAACACCGACAACAGAGGTTTAACAATGTCAATTGAGCCAGTTGATCTTTTAGACTCTTACGAGCCAGTAACCGCTGCGGGCGAAGGTCCGTGCTGGGATGGTTACAAACAAGTTGGAATGAAGAAGGGTAAGAACGGAAACATGGTTCCTAACTGTGTTCCTAAAGACTCGTCTGATTCAACAGAAACAGAGTTTGCAAATCCTCGTGCTCCTAAAAAAGATCGCATCTACGGCTCAAAGAAAAATAAAAAAGGATCTGCGTCTGGCGGAAAGAAAATTGTGTTTAGCGCTCGAACAGAGGCAACGCTTCGTGAGAAGGTTAAGAAGCATAATGAAAAAGCGCCTGAAGGGCGTAAGGCAACACTTGGAATGTTAAAGGCGGTGTATCGCCGCGGCGCAGGTGCATTCTCAAGCTCGCACCGTGCAGGCATGACAAGAGATGGCTGGGCGTTTGCTCGCGTAAATGCATTTCTACGTCTATTAAAAAGTGGACGTCCCGCAAATCCAAACTACAAACAGGACAATGATCTTTTACCAGCAAAGCATCCACGTTCAAGTAAAGGTGATGCTTCTGTGATTGCATCACTATACGCAAATCAAGAACTATATATTTCACTTAAGGACGAAGAAGAGTATCACTCACCAGAGCATGCAATCTTAGCTATGGCAGAACTTTCTGGAGAAGGATACGAAATTATCCCTGCCTTACGAGCAGCTTGGCTTCGTGGCGTTCGTGAGAACGAGTCGCCGTTTGACCGTGCAGCAGTTCTAGCGTCTGCTTTATATGATTCTAAAGACGCCGATCTTTTACCAACTAAGGAGTCACCTCAAAGTGTATGAGCTAATTAACGATATTCTTACACGGAGAGAGAACACCGTAGTTGTAAAACCAAAGTTCCGTGGAGCAAAAAAGACACTTCGCCAATCTGTACTTGAATTAGCTGCCACTGAAAATAAAAAGGTAACTGCTGAGCGTCGTGTTTCTACTCAGTCAGTTTTAGCCGTTGCTGAGCGCTCACTAAGTAAGACAGCTCATCTTGACGACAAAACTCGTAAGTTTATCGCGTATAAGGAAGTTTCATCTTTTATTAGCCTAGCGCAAACTGGAGAACTTCCATCAGGCTCAAAAATATCCTGCTTTGACCTTCTACCAGTAGGTCACCCTAACTCTACGTCACGTAATGCAATGACCGCGTCTGCACTACGTCACGCTCGTTCTCGCTGGATTGCAGCTGATCCACGTATCGATGATGAGGCAAGAGAGATCGTTGCGGCAGCGTATTTTTATGATAAGGATTCTGTAGAGTACGCACATGCAATTACCTCATTGCAGGTTCTTATCGCTGGTGGTGTTCCTCGTGAGGTTTATTTAACAGCACTCACCGCTGCATTTAGTTTTGGTGACGGTAACTCTTCAGCTGCTCGCCGTCTGCGCGCAAATCTACAGTGGCGTGACCGTTTAGGCCGCTGGATTGAAATGGGTCGCGGTATTGGTTTTAAGATTAACATCGGCGGGAACAACGTTCCGATCAATGGAAAGTTTGTTGGCGTTGATGGTAATCGCGGACTTGTTCAGGTTAAGGGTGATCCAAATCTCCCAGATGGTATCTATCCTGTTGAATCAAGTAACGCTCAGGAATACAAGGCGCTTCTACCAGACAGCGTAGCTGGAAAACTTAAGGGTAAGCTTTCTTCTATTCTTGAAAAAAGAGCGCAGATCTTCTCTAAGGAAGACATGATTAAGATGCGTATGGACGCACCTGCCGGTTGGAAAAAGAATGAGGACGGATCATTTGGTTCTGACGACGATTACATCGTAGAAGAGTCTGACGGAAAACTCGCGCTGTTCCGTAAGGACAAGAACGGTGACAAGGGCACACAGGTTGGTGAGCCAGTTGATGACTGGGCACAGATCCAAGATCTTGCAAACGCTGATGAAGAAGATTACGACAAGTTTAAGCGCATTATGTCTTCTCCAAGCAATAAGGATGTTCTTCCAGGTTCTGAGGAAGATCCTTACGATAAGCTTAATCCTTCTGCAAAGGCTGTGCTAGAAGAGCAGAAAGCTAAGAAGGCAAAAGATAAAGCGTTCTTTGAAGAAAAGAAAAAGAAGTACAACGAGGACGTTGATAAGTTTGAAGAGATGTTTGAGCAAGGAAAGGATATTGAAGGACGTGACATTCCTGAAGGCTGGGAACTTGGAATTAGCAAGTACTCGACTGATGGCGCCCCTGAGATTAGAACGTTCCAAAAGTTAGTACCAAGTGCAGACGGAAAGAATCAAGTTCAGGTAATTGCAGAAATTGATGACAAAGGCAAGATTAAGTTTGGACACCGCGCTAATTGGTTTAATAAGGACGAACAAGGATTTGAAGGAT
>Ga0315902_10004819_pt1 | contig 19287 bp, 16 predicted proteins | sample LakEriMetagenome_9_FD_203523 | JGI IMG/M metagenome (GOLD analysis project Ga0315902, IMG submission 203523) | Freshwater fungal communities from buoy surface, Lake Erie, Ohio, United States - Buoy 12 MA117 | ecosystem: Environmental > Aquatic > Freshwater > Lake > Lake biofilm | place: USA... | reverse complement strand
CCTGGCCAAGGCCTGTGAAGGCGCGCCCCACGAGGTGCTGCTGGTGGTGGACGGCAATACGGGCCAGAACGCGCTGGCCCAGGTGCAGGCCTTCGATGCCGCGGTGGAGCTGACCGGCATCATCGTGACCAAGCTCGACGGCACGGCCAAGGGCGGCGTACTCGCGTCAATTGCGCGTTGGGCGCAGACCGCCCGACGCCCCTTGGCGGTCTACTTCGTCGGCGTGGGCGAGAAGCTCGAGGACCTGCAGCCCTTCGACGCGGGCGAGTTCGCCCAGGCCCTGGTTCAGTGAAGCTTGGCGCCGGGCTTGGGGGTGTCGAGTTCGTCGAAGAAGCCCGAGGGCACCGGCTCCATCGCATCTGAACGATCGGCGTCGCGGTCGCCTTCGGCAAGGATCTCGGTGATGTCGGCCACCGGAATCAGGGGCTGGGCCTGAGACGACGGTCCGCTGCGGGCTGCCTGAGCTGCCAACTCGCCTGGGGTTGCGCCGAGGACTGAACCGAAAAGGGCGCGCACGTCTGCCACCGACGGGAGATCGTCCTCGCGCCAGGTATGTACGGTAATGCCTGCGGCCTTGAGCACCCGCACCATCCGTTCATGCCGGCGACGGCTGCGCTCACTCTCCTGCGGCGCCCGCACATCGATCACTGCCAGCACCTTGGAGCTGCTGTCGCACAACAGCAGGTCGACATTGAGGTGACCGACGCGTTGCAGCCAGTCGGAGTAGGAGTGGCGGGTGGGCACCCGCAGGAACCGGGACATGGGCACCTGGGCCAGGACGATGAAGCCCGGCAAGGCCTTCTTCAGCAGGGCGTGGGCCTTGCTCTCGCTGGCCGTCATCACGCGGACCGCTTCGGGCTCCCACGACAGCACCGTGTCGAGGTTCTCCTGGCGCGCAGGCCGGCGCGCCTTGCCTGCGCCATTGCTACGGCGTCGTCCCACGACCACGAGGGCCACGACGGCCACTGCCAGCGCGGCCAGGGCGAGGAGGAGAGTGGGTTCCAGCGACATCATGATGGGCTTCGGATCTGCGTCAAGGGGCCGACCATAGTGTTGAGCCGCCGGCCGAGGGCTCTCGAATTGTTCTGCAGGGTAACCGGAAGTATCGGAAATCCCGCGCCAAACTGAAATCCGCGTCGGAATTGGCGGGAATCCTCCTCAGCGCGGCATCCCCGGCATGCCTCCCATGCGCCGCATCATCTTCATGAGGCCGCCCCCCTTCATCTTCTTCATCATGTCGCGCATCTGCTCGAACTGGTTGAGCATGCGGTTGACCTCCTGGACCTGCACCCCCGCTCCGGTGGCGATGCGGCGCTTGCGCGAGGCCTTGATCAGCTCGGGCTTGCGGCGCTCCAGCGGGGTCATCGAGCAGATGATGCCTTCCATGCGGCGCACGTCGCGTTCGGCCCGCCCCATGTCGGCGCCGGCGGCGCGCGCGGACAGTTGGGCCGGCAGCTTGTCCATGAGACCGGCCAGGCCGCCCATCTTTTTCATCTGGGAGATCTGGGAGAGGAAGTCGTTCAGGTCGAAGCTGTCGCCGCTCTTGACCTTGGCCGCCAGCTTCTGCGCCGCCTCCAGGTCCACCCCTTTCTGGACCTCCTCCACCAGAGCGACGATGTCGCCCATGCCCAGCACACGCCCCGCGTGTCGCTCGGCGTCGAAGACTTCCAGGCCATCGATCTTCTCCGACACCCCAGCGAACTTGATCGGCACGCCCGCCACCTGCCGCACCGACAGTGCGGCCCCGCCGCGGGAGTCGCCGTCAAGTTTGGTCAGCACCACGCCGGTCAGCGGCAGCGCCTCCTTGAAGGCCCGCGCCGTGTTCACTGCGTCCTGGCCCTGCATGGCGTCGACGACGAACAGCGTCTCCACGGGCTGCAGCGTGGCGTGCAGCTCGCGAATCTCGGCCATCAGGGCCTCGTCGATGCCCAGGCGGCCGGCGGTGTCGACCAGCAGCACGTCGAAGTAGTGCCGCCGCGCGTGGTCCAGCGCGGCCAGTGCGATCTCGCGGGGAGACTGCTGCGGCGTGCTCGGGAACCATTCGGCCCCGGCCTGCGCGGTGACGGTGCGCAGCTGCTCGATGGCTGCCGGGCGGTAGACGTCGGCCGATACGGTCAGCACCTTCTTGCGTCGCTTGCCGATCAGGTGGAGGGCGAGCTTGGCGGTGGTGGTCGTCTTGCCTGCACCCTGCAGGCCGGCCATCAGAATGACTGCGGGCGGCTGGGTGGCAAGGTCCAGGTCGGACACCCCTTCGCCCATGGTGGCCGACAGCTCCCTGTGGACGATCCCGACCAGGGCCTGTCCGGGATTGAGCGAGCCAGCCACCTCCTGGCCCAGGGCCTTGTCCTTGACCCGGGCGATGAAGTCACGGACCACCGGCAGCGCGACGTCGGCCTCGAGCAGAGCGAGCCGGATCTCGCGCAGCATGTCCTGCACGTTCGACTCGGTGATGCGCGCCTGGCCGCGCATCGTCTTGACGAGACGCGACAGGCGATCTGAAAGGCTGGAGGCCATGGAGGGGAGGTCTCGCGCGGGGCGCGGTGGAGGGGGCGCGTTCGCTGCGTTCGCAGGGGAGTCGCGAACTACACTGTCCAGATGATTCTATCGACCGGGTCGATGGGCGGCTTGTCGTTATGGGCGGGCTTCGTCGCCCTCATGGCGTATGCGGTCGCCGCCTGGCCGGGCCCGCAGGCCGGCCGCGCTGCGCCGCGCGCGCTGGCCCTGGCGGTGACGGCGCATGCCCTGATGCTGGCCGTCGAGATCGGGGTGGCGGGCGTGGCTGGGCCGCGCCTGGGATTCGGGCCCGTGCTGTCTCTCACGGTATGCCTGGTCATCGCCGTGCACACGGTGGAAAGCCGCGGTGCTCCGTTGCCTTCCGTGCGCAGGATCCTGGCCTGCGCCGGAGGCTCGGCCGTGGCGCTGGCGATGGCCTACCCGGGAGAGGCGCGCGCCTTGGGGTCGCCTTGGGCGCCACTGCACTGGATGCTGGGCGTGGCCGCCTACGGCCTGCTGGGCGCGGCCGTGCTGCACGCCCTATTGCTGGATGGTGCGGAGCGGCGGATGCGGCTGCGCCGAGCCGGCCCCGCCGGGGCGTTCGGCATGCCGCTGCTCCAGGTGGAGCGGCTGACCTTCAGGTTCGTGCAGGCGGGTTTCGCGGTGCTGTCGGCGGCCATTCTTCTGGGGGTCTTCACCACGGCGCACTGGCGCTGGGATCACAAGACGGTGCTGTCCCTGGTCGGGTGGGCCATCTTCGCTGCGTTGCTGCTGGGCCGGCACCGTTGGGGCTGGCGCGGCCAGCGTGCGACGCGCTGGGTGTATGCCGGCGCCCTGGTCCTGCTGCTCGCCTATGTGGGTTCCCGGTTCGTGCTTGAGGTTTTGCTCGACCGCAGGGGCGGATGACCCGAGGGGGCGACTGTCGTGAAGTACCTGCTGGTCGTCGTGGTGGTTGTCGTGGCGGTGTGGTGGTGGCTGCGCGCCCTGCGCCGGTCTGAACAAGCGCCTCGGCCGCGTGACGGCCACAAGCCGCCAGCGCGCGAGTCTCAACCGCATTCCATGGTCGCCTGCGCGCATTGCGGCGTTCACTTTCCCGCGGGGGACGCGCTGGAGGCAGAAGGACGACACTACTGCAGCGCCGCCCACCGCGATGCCGGGTCGGCGAAGCGATGAACCCTGAGGCCGGGCGGCGCGACCGCCGCGGCGGTGATCGGCGCCGCAGTGGCGGTCGGCGGGTGGAAGACACCGGCGCACCCGATCGCAGCGGGCCCGACCCCACGGGCGAGGAGGCCGGCGACAGCCTGGACATGCCCCTCACGCAGCTGCGCGAAGACCCCGATGGCTTGTCCCCTTCATCCGAGGGACCGTTCTCCCGCATCGCCCGCACCTACGTGGCGGCTCGGGCCATCCTGGGGGGATTGCTGTGCCTGATGCAGTTCAGCTTCGGGTCGGCGGCGGCCGGCCCGTGGTTGCCCTGGAGCCAATTGCTGGTGACGGGCTATGCCGTCCAGGGGGTCGTCTTGTGGTGGAGCCTGCGTTCGGGCACCGAACCGCTGACTGATGGGCCCCGTGCCTCGAGCCGGCGGCTCTGGGCGGCCACGATCGGCGTTGATCTCTCGGCCTTCTCCTTGCTGCACCTTCTGGGCTCGCCCAGCACCCTGAACTTCGCTGCCCTGCTGGTGCTGCCCGTGTTGATGGCGGGCGTGCTCATGCCGCGCCGCTGGGCCCTGTTCAGTGCCGCCAGCGCCTCGCTTGCGCTGCTTGCGGTGTCGTGGCCCTCATCATTCAGTGCGGCCGATGGGGCTGCCTTCATGGCGCAGACAGGACTGGTGGGCGTGGGCCTGTTCGCGATCTCCCTGGTGGCGGGCGAACTGGCCATGCGCCTGCGGCGCGAAGAGCAGTCGGCCCGCCGCAGCCTCGAGCTGGCCCGCAGCCAGGAGCGGCTGAACCGCCTGGTGATCGAGGAGATGGCCGATGGCGTCTTGGTGGTCGATGAGCGTCAGCGTGTGCGCGCGGCCAACCCCGCTGCCAGGCGGCTTCTGGTGTCCCAGGGGGAGGCCCCGGCAGCCCCGTTCTCGCTCAGAGCCCGGCAAGCCTGGGCGCCCCTTGCGGAGGTGGTGGATGAAGCGCTGGCCCGACGTGATTGGCCCGACGCAGGGCGCGACGTGAGGCTGGACTTCGGCGAAGGCGCTGGCCGCACGCTGCGCACGCGTGCGCGCTTCACGCCCTCGACGGCCACCGCCCCTTCGGGCTCGGAGGGCTACTACTGCGTGCTGTTGCTGGAGGACGTGCGCACTGCGCAGGCACGGCTGCGCCAGGAGAGGCTGGCGGCGATGGGGCGCGTGTCCACGGGCATCGCGCACGAGATCCGCAACCCGCTGGCTGCCATCTCACAGGCCAACGCCCTGCTGGGGGAATCCGGTCTAGGTGATGTGCAGGCGCGGCTGTCGCGCATGGTGGCCGACAACGTGCGCCGGCTGCAGCGCGTCGTGGACGATGTGCTGGAGGCGGCGGTGCCTTCCGGGTTGCCCGCTGGCGCGGTGGACGCCCGCGAGGAGGTGCGCTCGGCCGTCGCCGACTGGCTGGCCTCCTCAGGACGTGATGCCGAGGACCCTCGGCTGCGGCTGGACTTGCCGGAGTCAGCGCTGACGGTGCAATTCGACGGCGATCACCTGCGTCGTGTGTTGGTCAATCTCCTGGACAACGCATCGCGTCATGCCTCTTGCGATTCCGGCGCGATGGCCCTGCGCCTGTCGGTGCGTGACGAGAGGACGGCCGTTCTGTCCCTCGCCAATGACGGCCCGCCGATGCCTGCCGACGTCGAGCGCCACCTCTTCGAGCCCTTCTTCTCGACACGCAGCCGGGGGTCGGGACTGGGCCTGTATATTTGCCGCGAGCTGTGTGATCGCTACGGTGCCACCATCGAATTCCGGCTGCGGCCTGCGGGCGAGCGGCTGCGCAACGGCTTCCTCGTGGTGATGCAGCGCGAGCGCGCATCCGCGATGCCTGAAACTCCTGCCTCCTCCGCAACGTGACACCTTCCCGCGAACGACTGCTGGTCGTCGACGACGAGCCCGACCTTCGCACGCTGTACGAACTGACGCTGGTGCGCGAAGGCTACGACGTCGAGTGCGCCGGCACGGTGCTGGAGGCCTGGGCGGCTCTGGAGGGGGCGCCTTTCGATGTCGTCATCACCGATCTGCGGTTGCCTGACGGCACAGGCCTGGACCTGCTGCGCCGACTCGAGGCTGCCGGGCGCGGTGAGCGAACCATCGTCATCACGGCCTACGGCTCGGCAGAGAACGCGGTGGAGGCGCTGAAGTCCGGGGCCTACGACTACCTCACCAAGCCCGTCGATCTGAAGCAGTTCCGCTCGGTCGTCGCGGCTGCGGCGGGCAGGACATCCACGACGGCCGCGCCTGAAGTGGCGCCTACTGCGGTGCAGGGCAAGGACAGGCCCCGCTCCGCAGCGCCGGCGGCGCTGCGAGCCCTGGACCGATTGGTCGGGGGGTCGGCGGCGATGGGGCAGGTCCGGGGGCTGATCGAGCGGCTGTCCCGCGGCATGGCGCCGGTGCTGATACAGGGCGAGTCGGGCACTGGCAAGGAGATGGTGGCCCGCGCGATCCACGACTTCTCGCCTCGCGCGGCCAGGCCCTTCGTCGCCGTGAACTGCAGCGCCATTCCCGAGACGCTGCTGGAAGCGGAGTTCTTCGGCTTTCGCAAGGGTGCCTTCACCGGCGCCAGCGAAGACCGGCCCGGCTTCTTCCAGGCGGCCGAGGGCGGCGTGCTCTTCCTCGACGAGATCGGCGATCTGCCGTTGTCGATGCAGAGCAAGCTGCTTCGCGTGATACAGGAGCGCGCCGTGCGCGTCCTGGGGACCGCCATGGAAGTGCCGGTGGATGTGCGCATCGTCAGCGCCACCCACAAGGACCTCGCGCAGGAGGTGGCGGCCGGGCGCTTCCGACAGGACCTGTACTACCGGCTGAATGTCATCCGCATGATCTTGCCGCCCCTGCGAGAGCGGCTCGATGACCTGCCGGAACTGTGCCGAGACATCCTGCAGCGCATCTCCCGCGATGCGGGCGTGCAGGGTGTGCCCAGGCTCACCTCTCGCGCCCTGGACGCGCTGGCCCGACATCCCTTTCCGGGCAATGTGCGGGAGTTGGAGAACCTGCTGCACCGTGCGATCGCTCTCGCAGCGGGAGAAGTCCTGGACGAGGAAGATCTCGGGCTGGACTCCCTGGAGCCGCCCTCATCGGATATGGCGACGGGGTCCGCGGCTGCATGCGATGCGCCCCTTGCTTCCCCCGCAGTCGCTGGGCCAGCGGTGGTGGTCGCGGTGCCGGGGGCCTTCGTGGCAGCGCCGCTGCCTTCGGACCTCGCGGCCTATCTCGACCAGGTCGAGCGCGACATCCTGGAACGCGCACTCGAGCGGCACCGCTACAACCGCACGGCGGCCGGCGCAAGTCTGGGGCTTTCCCTGCGCCAGATGCGCTACCGGATGGCCCGTTTGGGCATCCTCGTGGGCGACGCGACCGAGGCGGATCCAGGCGTCTGATGCCTTGGCCGGACGCGCAGGCGTCAACTGAGGATAATCACTAGTGCGGCGCTACCGGTAGTGGGTTGAAGGCGCCCAAGGCCCCATATATAGTGTGGGCACGCCGTCGGTACCGCGATGGCGGGTGTTCCTCGACAGCCACACGCAGCCCCGGGAACTGCCCACAGGATTCGACACGTTCCATACAGGAAACCGCGCAGCGTTCAGCGCGGTTGTCAGCGGCCCGGCCGGGCCGACACAGCCACAACAGGAGAGCTCATGCAGACTGCCACCGTCACCGGCCAGACGTCGCCATCCCTCAGCAGGATGCCGCCCGCCGAGGGCACGACGACGTCCGCCTTCGCGGCGTACCAGATCATCCGTCGCAACGGTGCGGTCGTTTCCTTCGAGCCCAACAAGATTGCGGTCGCCCTGATGAAGGCCTTCCTGGCCGTGCACGGCACCCAGGGTGCGGCGTCGGCCAGCGTGCGCGAGACGGTGGACCTGCTCACCGAGTCCGTGGTCAGGGGGCTGTTGCGCTCGCGTCCGGGCGGTGGCACCTTCCACATCGAGGATGTGCAGGACCAGGTCGAACTCGGTCTGATGCGGGGCGGTCATCACGAGGTGGCCCGCGCCTACGTGCTGTACCGCGACCGCCGCGCCCAGGAGCGCGCCCGCCAGGTGCAGCCGGCCGTGGTGCAAGCGCCCGAACTGACTGTCACCGATGGCGGGCGCAGGGTTCCGCTGGACCTTGCCCAGCTGGAAGCGCTCATCGCGCAGGCTTGCCAGGGCCTCGGCAGCGATGTGGTGCCCGGCCCCATCCTCGCCGAGACCCGCCGCAATCTGTACGACGGTGTCCCCATCGACGAGGTCTACAAGGCCGCGATCCTCGCGGCGCGCACCCTGCTCGAGCGTGAGCCCGGATACACGCGCGCCACGGCCCGGCTGCTGATGCACACGATCCGCCGAGAGATCCTGGGCCCGCAGGCCGACATCTCGGACATGACGGGCGCCTATGCAGAGTACTTCCCGCAGTTCATCCGCCGTGGTGTGCAGGCCGAACTGCTCGACGAGCGGCTGCAACAGTTCGACCTGGCCCGGCTGGGTGCGTCGCTGAAGCCCGAGCGCGACCTGCAGTTCGACTACCTCGGCCTGCAGACGCTGTACGACCGGTACTTCCTGCACATCGAGGAGCAGCGCATCGAGATGCCCCAGGCCTTCTTCATGCGCGTAGCCATGGGGCTGTCCCTGAACGAGGTCGACCGCGAGGCCAGGGCCATCGAGTTCTATGAGGTCCTGTCAAGCTTCGACTTCATGTCGAGCACGCCCACCCTGTTCAACTCCGGTACGCGGCGCTCGCAACTTTCGAGCTGCTACCTGACCACGGTGGCTGACGACCTGGACGGTATCTACGAGGCGCTGAAGGAGAACGCGCTGCTGTCGAAGTTCGCGGGCGGCCTGGGCAACGACTGGTCGCGGGTTCGCGCGCTGGGCTCCTACATCAAGGGCACCAATGGCAAGAGCCAGGGCGTGGTCCCCTTCCTCAAGGTCGTGAACGACACCGCCGTCGCGGTCAACCAGGGCGGCAAGCGCAAGGGCGCGGTGTGCGCCTATCTGGAGGCCTGGCACCTGGACATCGAGGAGTTCCTGGAGCTGCGCAAGAACACGGGCGACGACCGCCGGCGCACCCACGACATGAACACCGCGAACTGGATTCCCGACCTGTTCATGAAGCGTGTGGTGGAGGACAAGGAGTGGACCCTGTTCTCCCCGTCCACCTGCCCCGATCTGCATGACCTCTTCGGCGAGACGTTCGAGCAGGCCTACACCGCCTACGAGGCCAAGGCCGATCGAGGTGAGCTCAAGCTCTTCAAGCGCATGCCCGCGCGGGCCTTGTGGCGCAAGATGCTGACGATGCTGTTCGAGACCGGCCATCCCTGGATCACCTTCAAGGATGCCTGCAATGTGCGCAGCCCTCAGCAGCACGTGGGCGTGGTCCACTCGAGCAATCTGTGCACCGAGATTACGCTGAACACGAGCGACTCCGAGATCGCGGTGTGCAACCTCGGGTCGGTCAACCTGGTTCAGCATCTGATCGACGGCCCCTCGGGCAAGACGATCGATCAGGACAAGCTGCGCAAGACCGTCTCCACGGCCATGCGCATGCTCGACAACGTCATCGACATCAACTACTACGCGGTCAAGAAGGCGCGCGACTCCAACCTGCGCCACCGCCCGGTGGGCCTGGGCATCATGGGCTTCCAGGATTGCCTGTACCAGTTGCGCGTGCCCTACGCCAGCCAGCAGGCAGTGGAGTTCGCCGACCAGTCGATGGAAGCGGTGTGCTACTACGCCTACTGGGCATCGACCGATCTCGCCGAGGAGCGCGGCCGCTATTCCAGCTACCGCGGCTCACTGTGGGACCGCGGCATCCTGCCCCTCGATTCGCTGGATCTGCTGGCTTCGCAGCGGGGTGGATACGTCGAGGTCGACCGCTCTTCCACGCTGGACTGGCAAACCTTGCGCCAGCGCATTGCCACCCACGGCATGCGCAACTCCAACTGCGTGGCCATCGCCCCCACCGCGACCATCTCCAACATCATTGGCGTGGACGCCTCCATCGAGCCGTGCTTCGGCAACATCTCGGTGAAGAGCAATCTGTCCGGCGAGTTCACCGTGGTCAATGAGTACCTGGTGCGCGATCTCAAGCGCCTCGGGCTGTGGGACAGCGTCATGGTCTCGGACCTGAAGCACTTTGACGGCTCCCTGCGCCGCATCGACCGGGTGCCCGACGAGCTCAAGCAGTTGTATGCCACCGCCTTCGAGGTGGACCCGACCTGGCTGGTCGAGGCGGCCGCCCGTCGGCAGAAGTGGATCGATCAGGCGCAGTCGCTCAACATCTACATGGCAGGAGCTTCCGGCAAGCGGCTGGATGAGACCTACCGGCTGGCTTGGACGCGCGGGCTCAAGACCACCTACTACCTGCGCACGATGGGCGCCACACACGCAGAGAAGTCGACGGTGGCTTCTGGAGCGCTCAACGCGGTGCCCTCGGGCGGTGGCTTGGCTGCAGCGCGTGAGGCTGCACCTGCCGCCTCCACCGCAGTGGCTGTCGACGCGCCAGGTAGCGACGTGAAGTTCTGTTCCATCGACAACCCCGATTGCGAGGCCTGTCAGTGAGACTTGCGCATGCATCGCAGGCCCGCGTGCACCTCAGAGGAAGTGCAGCTGCGATGCATCGCAGCAACATGCAAAGGCACTTCGCTGCGGCAATCACTTGGTGATCGCTCGCATCGACACGATAATTTCATCTGATAGGACGACATCCGAATGCTGGTCTGGGAAGAAGAGTCTCGCAAGCCATTGATGAAGCCGCCGCTCGGTGCGATGGCTGTCCCTTCCGTCTCTGATGTCGCTGCTCCCACCTTTTCGGCGGGCGTTGCATTGGAGCGGCCCTCGGTGTCGCCGTCCAACGTGGATGAGGCTTCTGCGCGCCGCGTCAACGTCGCGGACAAGCGCATCATCAACGGCCAGACCGACGTCAACCAGCTCGTCCCCTTCAAGTACAAGTGGGCCTGGGAGAAGTACCTGGCCACCTGCGCGAACCACTGGATGCCGCAGGAGATCAACATGTCGCGCGATATCGCGACGTGGAAGGACCCGAATGGCCTGACCGAGGACGAGCGTCGCATCGTCAAGCGCAACCTGGGCTTCTTCGTGACGGCCGATTCGCTGGCTGCCAACAACATCACGCTGGGCACCTACCGCCACGTCACGGCGCCGGAATGCCGTCAGTTCCTGCTGCGCCAGGCCTTCGAGGAGGCTATCCACACCCACGCCTACCAGTACATCGTGGAGTCGCTGGGCCTTGACGAGAGCGAGATCTTCAACGCGTATCACGAGGTCTCCTCCATCCGTGACAAGGACGAGTTCCTGATCCCGTTCATCGACGCGATCATGGACCCGCACTTCAAGACGGGCACGCCGGAGGCTGACCAGAAGCTGCTCAAGAGCCTCATAGTCTTTGCCTGCCTGATGGAGGGCCTGTTCTTCTATGTCGGGTTCACGCAGATCCTGGCGCTGGGCCGCCAGAACAAGATGACTGGTGCAGCCGAGCAGTACCAGTACATCCTGCGCGACGAGTCGATGCACTGCAACTTCGGCATCGATCTGATCAACGCGATCAAGCTCGAGAACCCGCATCTGTGGACGCCGGAGTTCCGCGCCGAGATCAAGAGCCTGTTCCTCAAGGCGGTCGAGCTCGAGTACCGCTACGCCGAGGACACCATGCCCCGCGGCGTGCTGGGGCTCAATGCCTCGATGTTCAAGGGCTACCTGCGCTACATCGCCAACCGACGCGCGGTGCAGATCGGTTTGGAGGCCTTGTTCCCCAACGAAGAGAACCCTTTCCCCTGGATGAGCGAGATGATCGATCTGAAGAAGGAGCGCAACTTCTTCGAGACCCGTGTCATCGAGTACCAGACCGGGGGTGCGCTGTCCTGGGATTGAGCCTGGAAGCCGGCGCAACCCAAGTCGATCAGATCCACCCACATGATTCCCAGAATCGCAAGGTCCTGCGCAGAGCCGTCAAGAGCTTCGCTTGCCCTTGCATCCCCGTTCACTTCACCGGCATCAGCGCAGCGGATCGAATCCGAAGCGCATGAGGGCAGGGGAGTGAATCGCCGCATCCTCATGGCTGCGGTGCTCTTTGCAACTTGATCAAGGAGTTTGATATGGCAACTGCGAAGAAGGCCCCGGCCAAGAAGGCTGCGGCGAAGAAGGCCCCGGCCAAGAAGGCGCCCGCGAAGAAGGCTGCCGCCAAGAAGGCCCCGGCGAAGAAGGCCCCGGCGAAGAAGGCCCCTGCGGCCAAGAAGGCGCCGGCCAAGAAGGCTGCGGCCAAGAAGGCCCCGGCCAAGAAGGCCGCTGCGAAGAAGGCTGCGCCGAAGAAGACCGCGGCCAAGAAGGCCCCGGCCAAGAAGGCGGCTGCCAAGAAGGCGGCGAAGAAGGCGCCCGCCGCGCCTGCTGCCCCTGCCCCTGCTGCTCCAGCGGCCAAGACCGCTATCAGCCCGGCTGCGGCCTGGCCGTTTCCGACGGGCGGAAAGCCCTGAGTGAAGTCTGTGGCGCCTGCGTGCCACAGACCTTCCCGAGGCCCGGCTCCTGCCGGGCCTTTTCAATTCTGGCGACCCGGCCCGGCCCTCCCCTTGCCGATGCCAGGCCAGATCTGTTGTCCCGCCGCGTGACGGCGAACTTCAGTCCTAGATCCCCTCCAGGACCGATGCGGGCACCTGGTGGTTCTGGCCTCCGCGCGAGGCGATCTTCAAGGCGCCGAGCCGGTTGCCCAATTGAGCGCAGCGTGCCAGTGGCCAGCCCTTCTCCAGGCCGAAGAGCAGTCCGGCCCGGAAGGCATCGCCGCAGCCGGTGGGGTCGATGACCTCTTCGGCTCTCACACCAGGCACGTGGGTGCAGTCACCTTGGATCCATAGATCGCATCCCTCGGCGCCACGCGTGACGATGACGCCGGCCAGATGTGAACGCGACAGGGAGGCCAGCGTATGCCCCGTGCGATCGCACAGCATGCGCCCTTCGTAGTCGTTGACCGCCACCCAGGTGGCCTGCGTGATGAACGTGCGCAGGGCATCCCCGTCGAACATGGGCAACCCCTGACCGGGGTCGAACACGAAAGGGACTCCGGCTTCGTGCAGTTGGCGGGCGTGGTTCCACATCGCGTCACGGCTGTCCGGCGCAACGATGGCGATGTTCAGCCCTGGCCTGTGCGGAACCGGGATATCGCCCGCGGCCTGCATGGCACCTGGGTGGAAGGCGGTGATCTGGTTGTTGTCAGTGTCGGTGATGATGATCGCCTGGGCCGTGTAGTGCTCCTCCATCAGTGTCACGCCCTGGGCGTCGGCCCCCCAGGAGCGGATGCGCTCGAGGTAGTCGGCGCCGTCGTTGCCCAGAGTGGCCAGGATCACCGGCTCCCCGCCGATCTGCCGCATCGTGTAGGCGATGTTGCCCGCGCACCCTCCGAACTCCTTGCGCAATTCGGGCACCAGGAAGGACACGTTCAGTATGTGCAACTGGTCGGGCAGGATCTGCTGGCCAAACCGGCCAGGGAAGGTGGTGATGGTGTCGAAGGCCAGTGAGCCGCAGATCAGTGCTGGCATGGGGACTCCAGGTTAGGGCGGGCACTGGCCCGCGGTTCAGGGGTGGAAGATCTCGAGGGCGTAACCGGTGATGCGGCGATCGCCCGTGCTCAGGCGTGCCTGCAACGACAACTCGCCTCCCGCAGGCATGGGGCCGGCCTGGGCACCCAGTTCCGTCACCGTGAGCACTCTGCGCGCCACGGTGCGACCTTGCGAGTCGGTGAGCGCGAGGTCCAGCGCTGGCGCCCTGAGTTCGAAGCGTGTGCGGTTGCGAATGACGACCGAGAGCTGGTAGATCGTCGTCGACCCCACCTGGCCCAGGCTGCTGGACTCCACGGAAAGCCCGTCCAACTGCCTCCAGGGTGCCAGTTGACAGCCCAGACCATCGCAAGCCCACGCCAAGGCGGGGCGCGTGGCCGGCACCCAGGTGGCGATGCCATCGCGCCAGGCATGCAGGGCTTGACCGGCAAGGAGCAGCGCAGCAAGGGCCGAAGCGGCAGCCAGGGTGCGGCGCACTGCAGGGCGTACGGAGCGCGACGCCGGATCGGCCTCGCGCACGAAGGCCGGCATCTCGATGTGCACTTCGGTGTCGGGCACCGGAAGCGCCTTCTCGGCGGCAGCGCCCTGGATCGAATGGTCACCCGGGACAGGGTCATCGGGCTTCCCGGGCGCCTCGTCCAGCAGGGCAGACGTAGCAGGGCCCGGTCCAGAGTCGGCCCAGGCAGGAGGTGGCTCGAGCAGGATGTCGGCTGGAACCGGGGCTTCTTCCACAGGCTCGGCCTCGATGACCTGTGCCTGGGAGACGGGCTCCTCTTCGGGAAGTTCGTTGAGCGTCTCCAGGGCGCTGAAGACCTCGTTGCAGCGGCCGCACCGCACCCACCCCTCGGAGACCCTGAGCTGGTCTTGCACCACGCGGAAGGTGGTGCCGCACGCCGTGCATCGGGTGGCCAGGGTCATGGCTTGATCATGCCATGCACAGCGGGCCCGCCGTGCCTAGGCGCGGCGCCCGGTCAGCAGTACCCACCCGTCCAGCGAGTCGCTCACCTGCAGCGAGATTTCAGGAGCGTAGGCGGCTGCTACTTCGTCGGCCTGCCGCTCCAGGATGCCGGCCAGCACCAATGCGCCTCCCGGGGCGACATGGGCGCACAGCAGAGGCGCCAGCAGCTTCAGCGGCGTGGACAGGATGTTGGCCAGCACGAGGTCATAGGCACCGACCGCTGCATCGGGAAGACCCGCCTGAACCAGCACCTGGTTGGCCTGCGCGTTGTCCTGGGTGGCCCGTACCGCGGCAGGGTCGATGTCCACCGCATCGACTTCGGCTGCGCCGTGCAGTGCGGCGCAGATCGCCAGGATGCCTGAGCCGCAGCCATAGTCGAGCACACGCGGCCATCCGGCATGGCCTGATTGCCGGGCAAGCGCCATCCAGCGCAGGCACATCCTGGTAGTGGCGTGCGTGCCGGTGCCGAACGCCAGGCCGGGGTCGAGTCGGATGTGCCGGCGTGCGGCGGCCGGCACCTCGTGCCAGGTCGGCACGATCCAGAAGTCCGCCGTGACCTCCACGGGCGAGAACTGCGCCTGGGTGACGCGCACCCAGTCCTCATCCGGCACGGGGCGCACCCAGGTCAGCTCCAGATCTTGCGCCCAGGGTTGGGCCAGCAACGCCGCGGCGGCAGTGGTTGCGGCCGACTCGTCATCGAAAAGCGCTTGCAGGCTGGACCTTTGCCAGGACGCGGCCACCGGCATGCCCGGCTCGCCGAACATGGGCTGCTCGGCCTGCGTGCCTGCGTCGGCGTCCTCCACCGATACCGACAGGGCCCCCAGTTCATCCATCAGCGCATCGCTGGTGGCCTCCACCGAGGGCGCGGGCGCAAGCAGCCGCAGCTCGAACATCAGCCCATCGCCTTGCGGCGGGACAGCCAGCCTTCGAGGTAGTGGATGCTGGTGCCGCCCGCACCGAAGTTGGCGTCGGTCATCAGCTCGCGGTGCAGCGGGATGTTGGTCTGGATGCCTTCGACCACCGTCTCGGACAGGGCGGTGCGCATGCGTGCCAGGGCCTGCTCGCGCGTGTCGGCGTGCACGATGATCTTGCCGATCATCGAGTCGTAGTTCGGCGGCACGGTGTAGTTGGTGTAGGCGTGACTGTCCACGCGCACCCCCGGCCCGCCTGGCGGGTGCCACATCGTGATGCGGCCGGGAGAGGGCACAAAGGTGTAGGGGTGCTCGGCATTGACCCGGCACTCGATGGCGTGGCCCCTGCAAGGAATGCCCCTCTGCGTGAAGGGCAGCTTCTCGCCCGCGGCGATGCGGATCTGCATCTGCACGATGTCGATCCCGGTGACGAGCTCGGTCACCGGGTGCTCGACCTGCACGCGGGTGTTCATCTCGATGAAGTAGAACTCCCCGTCCTCGTACAGGAACTCGAAGGTGCCGGCGCCACGGTAGCCCATCTTCTTGCAGGCGGCGGCGCAGCGATCGCCAATCCGCTCGATGGTCCGCCGGGCGATGCCGGGCGCGGGAGCCTCCTCGATGATCTTCTGGTGGCGCCTCTGCATCGAGCAGTCGCGCTCGCCCAGCCAGACCGCATTGCGGTGGCTGTCGGCCAGCACCTGGATCTCCACGTGGCGCGGGTTCTCCAGGAACTTCTCCATGTAAACGCCCGGGTTGCCGAAAGCGGCGCTGGCCTCGGCACGTGTGGTCTGCACGGCGTGGATCAGGGCGGCCTCGGTGTGCACGACGCGCATGCCGCGCCCGCCGCCGCCACCCGTGGCCTTGATGATGACCGGGTAGCCCACCGAGCGGGCGATGCGGATGATCTCCTTCGGGTCCTCCGGCAATGCCCCCTCGGAGCCGGGCACGCAGGGCACGCCGGACTTGATCATGGCCTGCTTGGCCGAGACCTTGTCGCCCATCGTGCGGATCGCGTCGGGCGTCGGGCCGATGAAGACGAAGCCGCTTTGCTCCACGCGCTCGGCGAAGTCGGCGTTCTCGCTGAGAAAGCCGTAGCCCGGGTGGATGGCCTCGGCGTCGGTCACCTCGGCCGTGGAGATGATGGCCGGCATGCTCAGGTAGCTCTGGGCGGACGCAGCCGGGCCGATGCACACGGCCTCGTCGGCAAGCTTGACGTACTTGGCGTCCCGGTCGGCTTCGGAGTAGACGACGACCGACTTCACGCCCAGTTCGCGGCAGGCACGCTGGATCCGCAGCGCAATCTCGCCCCGGTTGGCGATCAGGACCTTCTTGAACATGGCCCTGGACTTACTCGAGGATGAACAGCGGCTGCCCGAACTCGACCGCCTGCCCGTTCTCGCAAAGGATCTGGACGATCCGGCCGCTGATGTCGGACTCGATCTCGTTCATGATCTTCATCGCCTCGATGATGCAGACTGGGTCTCCCTCGGCCACCGTGCTGCCGACATCGACAAAGGGCTTGGCGCCAGGGCTGGCCGAACGGTAGAAGGTGCCGACCATTGGCGATTTGACCGTCTTGCCGGCCGGCGTGGCTGTCGCGGGAGCGGGCGTAACGGCCGCTGTGGGCTCAACCGGCGCAGCCATTGTTGGCGCCGCCGCCGGTGCGACGGGAATCGCGGGGGCCAGGCTGCCGGGAGCGGCTGCCGCCGTGGCCTTGACGATCCGAACCTTGCCTTCCGCCTCGGTGATCTCCAGTTCCGAAATGCTGGACTCGGACACCAGATCGATCAGAGTTTTCAGTTTGCGCAGATCCATGGGGAGTTGGCCAGCCAGAAGTTGGCCTGAAGATCAAGGACGGCCGAGATCATAGCCTGCCCGCCTCAACTTCCCTCAAGATCGTCAAATTGCTATCTAAATACCGTCAAGTTCGGGAATTTCCGAAAACTTGGGCTGACTTCAAGGGGCGTGGGCGGGTGACTGGCCAAGCCGGGAACCCTGCTTGTACCGTTCGCAAAGATGATGCAGACGGAACGACCAGAACGAAATCTAGGCGAATTGGACGAGGTTGGCTACCAAAGGCCCCAGAAAGCTCGCGCGGGGGCGGGGGGGACGGGTGGCCAGGGCCGGTCAGCCAATGGCCTTGGCCCGGACTGCCAACTCCTGGTAGTCGGTCTGCCCGGCCTTGTGCCAGACCGCGCGGCCCGATCGGTCGAAGACGACCGTGAACGGCAGGCCGCCGCGCTCGTTGCCCAGTGCCCGGCTGAGTTCGGTGCCCTCCAGTCCCGCCAGCCCGACGGGGAATGACAGGGGACGCCGGGCCAGGAACTCGCGCACGGGGGTGGGTCCGTCGACCGCCAGCCCCACCACCCGCCACCCTTTGCCCTGATGGTCCCGCTGGAAGCGATCGAGTTCGGGCAGTTCGTGCATGCACGGCGGGCACCAGGTCGCCCAGAAGTTCAGCACCAGCGGCTTGCCCAGCAAGCTGGCCATCACCAGTTCACTCCCGTCGGGCTGACTGAAGCGCAGGCCCCATGGAGGCTGGCCGGCTGCGTCGGGCTGCCGGCCTTGCCACAGCGCCGTCCCAGCGCCGGCGAGGGCGGCCACGGCCGCTGCACCTCCGATCCAGTATCGACGGTTCATTCGGTACCCCCGGTTGAGGCCATCCGGCCGCGCAGCGCCGTCAGGTCACCTCGCCAGGTCCTGCCGCTGCTGTCCGGGCGCAGTGCGCCCTTGAGGGCGTCGAGATCACGGACGAAAAGGTGGACGGTGACGGGGCCACCCAAGGCCCGGCTCGGCTCCTCGATCGTCAGCACGGTGATGGGGTCGCGACTCCCTTCTTCGACCGCATCGACGCGATGTGCAACTCCCCGGTTGAGCAGTTCGATGGGGGCGGACTTCGGGTCGTCGCAGTACAGGTCGATCCTCAGCGCCGACAAGCGGGTGGCCGTCCCGCGCCAGGCCGCGCCCGACAGATGCGGACGCCAGGGGGCCAGCCGATCCATCCAGCGCTCGGCGACGCGGCGCAGTTCAGCCAGTTCCGCCGGTTGGCTCTCGGCGCAAAACACCGCCAGATGCTCGGTCACCGCGGCCTCGACCTCCTCATCAGAGGGCAGGGCCGAACCGCGTCCGCCGGAAACTCCCAGCGCCCGTGCCGCGCGGGACTTGGCCGCCGCGTACTCCAGCCCGGACTCGACCACCCAACGGGCGGCCTCCGCAGCGATCTCGGCTCTGAGGTCGGCGTTCACCGGGGCTTCCAGCAGGCCAGACTCATGGAATGCGCACGCCACCCATGCGGGCCTGGATGGTCGCCGCCCGGCCGGCCACATAGGGCGACCCCGGCCGCTTCTCGAAGCGCTTGGGCGCCGGCAGCATCACCGCCAGCCGGGCCGCCGCCTCGGGGCCCAGGCGCTGGGCATCCACCCGGTAGTAGTGCCGGGCTGCAGCCTGCGCGCCGAACACGCCCTCACCCCATTCCACGTGGTTGAGGTAGATCTCCAGCATGCGGCGCTTGGACAGGATCACCTCAAGCAGGGCCGTGATGACGAACTCCTGGGCCTTGCGCAGCACCGTGCGCTCGCCCGACAGGAACAGGTTCTTGGCCAGTTGCTGGCTGATGGTGGAGCCGCCCACCGGGGGCGGCGTGCCGGCAGGCCCCGCCCCGGTAGTGGCCGCACGGCGCTCGGCCCGCGCCTGCGCCGACTGGTTGCGCTCCCAGGCGCGCTCCACTGCCTCCCAGTCGATGCCTGCGTGGTCGACGAAGGAGGCGTCCTCACTGGCGATCACCGCCCGCTTCAGGTGCACCGAGATCGCCTCGTAATCCACCCAGGACTGGCTCCACTCGATGCGGCCCTTGTGCACGAGCAGCCGCCAGGCCTCGCTGCGCTGGAAGGCGGTGGAGGCGGGGTCGATGACGGCCATGGCTGCAATCCGCAGGGCAAAGCCGAGTTGCAGAGCGGCCGCGGCCAGCAGCACCAGCAGCGCCAGCCGAACCAGGGGCCGGGCCAGACGCCGGCCCCTGCTCATCGCCGGGACTCCGTCACGGTGGCCTCCAGCCCGTCCTCACGGGTGAAGCGGAACCGGGAGGTGATCACCAGCATGTCGGCCTCGCGGCGCAAGGCCGTGCTGAAAGGACCGAAGGGTGCGCTGGCCCGCGCGATGGCCAGCGCCCGTTGGTCGAGCTGGCGGACTCCCGACGACACCACCACC
>Ga0315902_10004817_pt1 | contig 19288 bp, 35 predicted proteins | sample LakEriMetagenome_9_FD_203523 | JGI IMG/M metagenome (GOLD analysis project Ga0315902, IMG submission 203523) | Freshwater fungal communities from buoy surface, Lake Erie, Ohio, United States - Buoy 12 MA117 | ecosystem: Environmental > Aquatic > Freshwater > Lake > Lake biofilm | place: USA... | reverse complement strand
ATCGTTTGAGTTACACATCCTTTTGAGGTATGCTTTAACTTCAGGATCTATGTCACCGATCTCATCCCAAGTGATGAAGGTGCTATCAGGCTCAATGTCATCAAACAGTATTGTGTTTGCCTCTATGTCAGTAAGCGCAAATACACCAACACCATTACATACCTTTGATGGCTTCAGACATACATTGCAACTATATCTTATTGAGTTGATTATCTTTTTCATCTTTGAAGTTTGTTATGTAATTGTAATCGGTGTTATACCCTCCCTTCTGTTCTACCGAGTAGACATTCATGTCAATCTTATACCCAGGGTTCTTGTCAATACGGTTGAATGTCCAAGCGTTGTCCATCCATATGACTCTGTTGTTCGGGTAGATGAAGAAGTTCCCATTGTCCATCTTGAAGACGTGTCCGCATTTATGCTCAGGTGTCTCGCTAAAGTTGGTGTCTAGCATTGTCCTGTTTTCCTGAGACCAATCTAATGTGAACATATAGTTGCCTTGTCGCTTTACTCCGGTGATGGAGATGAGGTCAGCTCTAAGACCATACATCCTTGACCTTGTCTGAACGGATATGTAACTACTAAAACAATCCCAATAGACGTGTTCGGATAGTGGTAGCTGCTCTGCGTCTTTCCTCCAACAGAATGCGTGGATAGGTCTCCTTGTCCAGTTGACTCCGTTCTCCAAGAAAGCCTCAAACAATGGTGTACGTTTCTCTATGGATGCTACGCAGTGTACGTCACATAGGGTGTGTTCTCCATGACCTTTCTCATGGTTGAACATAAACTCGTTTTTTATAAAACAAGTGATGGTTGGTATGTCGTGATTTAAATATGCCATGTGTGTTATTCTTTAAAGATTATCCATCTACCCATTTGATCTCTACCCTCTTCAGTTGCAAACCCTTTGAAGTTAGCGTAAGCAATGAGCCATTTGTAAAACTTTGTCCGGCTGATTGTCATCTTTGCCTTAGGACCATAGTCCGGATATTCATCCACAAAGTTATAATATAATTCGTTTTTATATAATCTTTCATTAGTAGATAATAAATGATTATTTTCAGTCTTATCCACAAGCCCACACCACTCTATGTATTCATGGCAGGTCTCTGCTGATAACTTACGCACGTTCAGGTTGATGAGCTTTGCTTTTACTAATCCGGTATCAAGATAGTTTCTCAGACAGTTTATCATGTAGTTGTCGAACTCGCACCAGTCTATGTCATCCCAATCCCCGAACATAAGCTTGCCGAACTCATCCAATGGAGTGAAACTCTTGGAATAGTATTGGTGTAACTCAAGCTCCCACTTACGTCTCTCAAAGGAATTACCTGCTCCCTTGATGGCATAGTTGGTGGTGATGGCTATCTTAGGTGACTTACTCAATGGTATCTTTATGGCATCCTTGTTCTTCTTCTCAAGGGTCAGACCCTCAGTGATGAGAGAGAAGAGTCGCTCAAACTCAAAGTGCTTCTTCACGTCATCGAATACCAATATCTGAGTGTCGGCAGACACAAGCTGATAAGCGAAAGACTTCTCAAAGTTAAACAGCTTACCATCTATGGTCACTACCTTTTTCATCTTACCTAAAGCGTTGATGATGAGACCTTTGCCAGTACCACCTTCAGGATTATCGGAGATGACCTCATCGTTAAGTATGACAGCCGGACAAAAGGATAGGTTCTTGAAGCCATGCATCAGGAATCCTATCGTGCTTTCCATAGATGTGATTCTATCTTGGTCGTTCCGGTTGACATTGTAGATAAACTTTTTAAAGTCGCACTGGTCTGACACATTACATAGGGAGAAGTTACGGTCAATCACATGGTCTTTCCATACATACCCTCCAAGGTCAAGGTAGTCTATAGGTCTTATCTCATCCTTTGTTATCTTGACAGCACAGTTCTTGTAGTACAGGTATGAGCTGTTTTTGGTATCCTCTATGAAGTATATCTCTATCGTGGCTAGTAGTGATAAGAACTCTTCCTTGAAGAATCTGGTGTTGTCGGCAAAGTAATTGTACACGCTGACATCGTCAATCTCAAGCAGGTAGTTAAGCACGAAATCTTTTATCTCCTTCTCAGAGGTATGGTCTATTAGATTGTTTGTCACCTTGATAAAGATATGGTTCTTGCTACCTTCCGGAAAGTATTTGTAGAACCCTGAGTCCTCCAAGAAGTTCTTGAATAGGATATGTTCTATTCGTGTTGAACCCTTATCGTTCTTAGACCAAAAAGTAAAGATAGAGTTCTCCTGTTCTACCTTGTTCAGTACTGCATCTATGACATCAGCCTCAAGGCTTGATTCTTGCAACTGATATCTAAGTTCGTTTTTTGTTGCTCCCCTCCGAAGTTTTGCTCTTATGTTATTTATCCTCTCTTCGTCTTCGTAGTACTTCGTTCCAAAGTTAGCTACGTTCTTATAGGCTGAGTCTACTAATTGCGCTATCTCTCTATGGTCAAAACCATCGGTAGCATATTGGTTTAGTACATACAAGGCAAGGCTTTTGTTTATACCAAAGTCATTCATAGCCATCGCCAGTACATAGGCATTGTGGTTGCGCTGACCTTCAACCATAGGGTACTTCTTATACCACCACTTGACAAGGATGTCCACTATCTTATTCTCATCCGTTATCGGGATGGTTGGCTTATCTCTGTACTTATTCACCTCTGTGTACTCAATCTCTTCTATGATATCCCATACAGAGGACTTCTCGTTGACATAGATAAGAGGGTCGTATGACTCATAGCATACACGAGACACGTTCTTGGAGGTCTTGTCAAAGTACTCAGAGTTGAAATACTTTTCTAAGGAGTTGAAGTAGTTGATGTGATTGTCCGGATCTGCCGGTATCTTTACCAATACCTTCAGCCCATTGCCGGAAGGCGAGATGAATACCGAAAAGACATACTTGTTTTTGGATAGCACCTCCTTATCATTTAACAAATCCTTCTGCTTGTTATACCCATCGAAGTCCAGACAGATAAGACCAGAATGCTCAAGTAAGGAATTGTCTAATCTCTTTTTAAATGTTCCGGAGAAGCATATAGCAGGTAGCAATTTTTTAATCTCGTTGCGCTCATTTTTATTCTTCTCGTTGCGTATTCTTTTGACGATTTCCTTAGATGCCCCATCTCGGATTCGCACTAATATCGTATTTACGTCTCTGTAGAAAGGAGTATCAGTATCCTTTATGTTCTTAAAAATAGTTACATTCATGTCGATTTTTTATTTTTTATGTCAAAAAAATGTCAATTTTATGTCAATATATTTATTATAACTTATTGATTTTCTTTTCTTATGTCGAAAATGTCGAAAATAGAAATGAAATGAAATTCATAGAATTTTATAAATAGTAAAAAATATATAGAGAGTATATAGGAAAAATATTTGGTATTTCGGTTGGGTAAAAAAGGGGAAGCCTAAACTTCCCCCTAACACACACGACACACACATAAGTAAAATTAAAATGGCAAATCTTCATCAGGTTCTTCTGACTTTGTCTTTTTGGTAGACTGTGCCTTATTTGTCATTTGTTTGGCTTCTGTGACACTTTCACCACCTTTCGGGGTGTATGTATCCAACTCCAAATAAAAGTTGCCTGTACGGGCTTTTTTTACATTCAAGTTTATCCACCCATTTTTTTCATGTTGTTTCATAAATCTGATGGCATCATCAAGTTTGACTGAGAGTCTTCCGACTACGAACTCTGGAGCATTTTCGTTTCTCTTGAATGAGAACCCATCGGCAAATAATTTTTCTTCCATTTGATTAAATTTTAGAATGTGAAAATAATTAAAAATTTAGAGCTTTAGAAATGTTCGGAAACTTTTCTGTGAATATATTTTTTATCTCATCGGCTATCTCTCGGTGTTCAAGTTGAGTATGTTCATCGCATCTGATTTGCAGGTAGTGTATCCAACTTCTGACAGAGCCTTTCATGTACAGCGTGGTCTGAGTTGCCAATGGCAGAATCATCCTGGCGCATTCTCTTGCTATGTCATTGTCAATCATTGCATTGTATAACTCATTAGCTTGTATTATCAGGCTCTCAATCTTTTGTCCGAAGTATAGTTGGTCTTCCAGATCTGCGAGACTCTCGGATGACTGTCTGTTGGTTTTACCTTTGTATCTCAGATTGATTGATTCAATACCTGTGGCTTTAGAATAACGCTGTGAGAACTCTTGGAAGGAGAACGACCGGTGTCTAAGAATCTGTTGCGCTATCGCCCTGCTTGTGACTATCTCAACGGTCATATCAACCATCTCAAAGGGAGACCAGTGTTTGTTTTTAATGAGGTAGCTGATTAGCTTGTCGGATGTTTCTGTGTTGTGTTGGTTTTCCGGATTGCTCACCCTTGCTGTATAGACAATGAGTTGCTCCGGAGTCATATTCGCTGCCTGTGTGAGGCTTATGAGTTTTGCTTTCATATTAAAATTTTATCTAAGTTAATGTTTTTGTTTTCAAGGATGCCATAGAACTCTTCAAATACCTTATCAAGTATTTCGTGACTATCCATCTGTTTGTGGTCTAATTGGTTTTCAATTTGTTTCCTGATGCTTCGTATCTCCCATAAGGCTAAAGCCATGTCAAGTGCTTGGACACATCTCATGTGCGCTACAGAGTCATCGAAGTCATCAAGGTTAAATTCTAATATTGCTTTCATATCGTTTTGTTGATGTTACCATTTCGTTGATGTCAACGCTATGGTTGTTTATAAATCTTTGTTTAGTTCGTTGTACACTTCAAACCACCAATCAAATGTGGAATTAAGTTCTGTGTTGAATGGATTTGAATGTGGATTACCGGATAAGACAGTTCTAACTGTCAATCTTGCTGCTTTAATTGCAATCAAAGTGCATAGAATTTCATTTCCGCAATCGGTGTCTTCATCTTGGAGCAGGTTTTTAAACTCTGCTATTAACTGTTCTGCTTTTTCTTTCGGTGTCATGTTAATATTTTTTATAAGTTTCATTAAAATACTTTTCAGGTTCGTAAACATCTACATCATCGTAGCCAGCATCGTACGCTTTAATTATCTGTTCTTTCTCCATAATTAACGCTTGCTGAATTTCTTCTTTCCATGCTTCGGTATGATCTCCGCATATCTGTTTAATTAACCATTCTACTGCTGTCATAATTTTGTTTTTAATTTTAAGTTATCAGGGGGACATTGATGTCCCTCTGTGAAAAATTGTCAGGACAGGATTTGAATCTGTATCCCCATACTATTGGGTAAACGGAGTTGCACCGTATGTTTACTTTACACCACCTGACTTCACCGTTCCTGCCTACTTTATGTACATACGGTAAAAGATGCATCCTCATATACTTCGGGCAGGTAAGTTATAATAAAAAAAGGCTGATGTCGTAATTACAAATGCTATCCATAAACACAGCGAATTAAAGAAACATCATTTTCGCCACACCTTTTTATAAGACCACAATGCTGTTCTAATGGGAAGCAGTTATGGTACGGTTAAATATCTTTCGCCACCTTCACTATGTGCTGCCAGTACATACAAGATTCCCCATATCCTCTGAGCCTTGCCCATTCTTGATATGGCTTATAGCATACTGACTTGTAGTGGTAGTATAAGAACTTTGCATGGTCTATATATCCCTCTATGACCGTATCATACTTCCTCCACTTACATCCAATCCTATCAGTAAAATAATCTCCTTTGAATGCTTTTGGGTAATACTTTATTCCAAAATGATTGTTGCTGTGTTTGGATATATATGATCTTCCACCACCAGATTCGACCAATGCCTGAGCTAACTGTATCTCTGCCGGTACGCCATATATGTATTCACAAATCTTTGCTATCGGGTAGTATTTGATGGTGTAGTCCTTCTGACTTTGTGGTGTTAAAAACAACACCAATGCAATTTTATAGAATAGTGTTGTCATATATTTTCGTAATTAAATTTTTTACACAAAGCATTTACCATAGCAGAGTGGCATTTTTCAGCATTTTTATAATATGAATTACCCAATCTACTATCAAGTATCATACTACCTTTTTCCTCTACATGAAAGCACCATTTATCACTGGATATACATACAAGCTCTATAGATATAAGCTTGTTAAAAAGTCTTGCTTTGACATAATATGCTGTATTTCCTTCTATGCCTTTATGGTATTTATAATATTCAAAAGATTTAACCTTTAGTACTTCTTTTATTGTCTTTTTTGGCTTATAGAACTTCAGCATAACTACAAAGTTTCATAGATAAAGTAATTGGATATGTCATCCTTAGGACTATCTCCAAAGTACTTCCGGTACATCTCAATGGCTTTGGCTACCTTACGCTCACCCGATTGGATGAACTCTACCGTAGGCTCAAAGACACCAAGTTGTGCAGTGACCTTGTCAATCACCAGGAACGCCAAAGGCTTCCCGAATAGCTGTTGGTAGACGTAGCACTGGCTGTCGTAGTTATAACTTCGTGCAGACCATTTGAATTTATTGATGTCGCTTGTAGTTTTTAGGTCTATCAAACTATCATCGCAAACAATGTCCGCTTTACCTTTCCACATCTCCCCTTGTATCTCTCCATATGCAGGTTGCTCAAAGATATTCCCATCTCTGTAAATCATATCGTAGAACGTGATGTTGGCTTTCATTACCCCGACTAACTTCTCTATATCCTCCATCTCTTTCTTGAGCAGACAGAACTCTATGCCTCTATTCTCGCAAAAGGATTTGTATTCTTTGGTAGTTCTTGTGCTGACATCACAGTAAAGTATCTCAGCAGCCTTCTCAGGCTCTAATATAAGCTGATGGAAGTATCTACCCTCCGCAAAGGATTTGTTATCCTCTCTGACTTTGCCGAAGTCCTGTGGGTTGTTCAGCAGGACTCCGACATCAGAGTTAGACAAAAACTTTTTACCTATGCCAGAGTAATACTCAGCATCATTCTTTAAAAGTTCTATTGTCTTATCCATTGCTTACGATTTTAGCGATTTCGCTTTTAATGTCAGCGGAAATGTTGTACTTACGGCTTAGTTGCTGAAGGATTTTCTCTATGCCTAACGACTTATTGTCGGAAACATATTTAGATACCTTTGTCCAGTTGTCAGAGCCTTTGACTAACTCAGATACCTCATCAGCAGAAGCAGTCTTCTTCTGTACCGGAGCTGACTCACCCTCCGGTAAGTCCTCCCCAGAGTAGATATAGATACCCAATCCGAACATAGCTAAGTTCTTCACCAAGCAGCGCATGATGGTCTTGTTGATGTCGAACATAGTAGCAGCCTCTACGGTCTTGTTGCCGTACTTGGTTGCATACTCATAGTCTTCAGACTTCATAGCTTTGTTTGCTCCATCCATCACTGGCAACCACATAGTATGCGACTTGTCTCCGATAGTCACCTTGGTGAAAACCATGTACCCAGTAGTCGGATCATAAACATAAGGGTAGCCATCGAAGAACAGAACTTCATAGCTTGCATCTGGATAGTGCTTCATTACCTCAGACCAAGCATAAGTCCAAGATAGATAGGTAAGGTCTTTTTTCTTCTCGGTCTTATCATTCAGGTTGATAGCCGAGAGTGTTTGAAATACATTGTCGTGTGCCATAAATAAAAAGTTTTAATGATTAAATAAATGTTGAATCTTCAATACGTTTCATTACTTTAAAAAAGTCATCATCAGAGTCTACCAGCTTTTGAGCATTCTTTATGCCCCTGAGTATGTTTACTTTGTGAATGTCATAGTTATAATTTACTCCTGCCTTTGACATCATCTCTTTAATAGAGCTTGGTCTCATCTGCCTTCTGCTGCACATATAATAAAGCAACTGTTTAGCGTCTACTATATCCCTGTTTTTGGTAGGACTAAAAAAATCTTTCTCCTCAATCCTAAACACTTTCAGAATGTCTGCGAGGTACTTATCGAATATCTTATGTTTCATTTTATAATGTTTTGAATGTTTAAACGATGCGTAAATATAATAATTTATATCTAATCTTCTGTATTTTCAGTAACAAAATCTTTGATAATATTTATCAATAACTTTGCAGCAACAAAAATAGACACAGATAAAATCAAAAACATAAATAATGAATCATAAGTAAAAATGAACAATAAAGTATTGTAAACCAAGAATATAAAAACTGCCACAAGTAATATTATCTGTATCAATCCGAGTGTTATATCAATTATTTTTTTCATTTGTCATATTTGTTTAGTTTATACCGTTCAATAACGGCAATAATAATTTTGTCATAGTTTTTGTTGGTGGCGTATCCTGCCTTCTTGAGACCTTTAGCCCATCCTTTGTAATCGTCACATTTTAACTTGAACAAGTGATTATATCTATGGTGTATCAGTAGCTTTGAATGGTCTCTGAATGAATACCATGCAGACTTATACACCACAAACTTATCTCTGGGGCTGTCATCATTGTATATAGCAAACTTTTCTTTTCTGCCTTTCCTCCACTTCATGCCGAAGTGATTGTTACATTTGACCGACAGTGAACTTGTACCGGAATTTGACTCTACTATACCCTGCGCCAGAGTTATGCTTGCAGGGATACCATACAGGCTCTGCTCTGCCAGTGCTACATTTATATACTTGTCCACGTAGGCTTGTACCTTGTCTACTTTCTTGAGTGTTGACTTCTTAGGTATGTAAGACTCAGTTGCAGGAGGGTATTTTTTACCCTCCGCAAAACTGAATAAAACCACCACGAACAATACAATTATTATCTTCATGCTAATTCTGTTTTAGGTTCGTGAATAGAATCCTCTGTGTACCATACACTGTGTCCATCTAACTTATACAGAAACTTATAAGATTGCGATAGCTTGATGTCAACGACAGTACTTGAGAATGGTATAGTGAAGCCATTGTCGAATGTGACTCTGTCACCAATATTAAACTTGCTTTCAAAATTGATTGTGATTTTCATGTCTTAATGATTTTTTGGTTCGTGAAAATTATTGTCATTCATTGTTGATGCTTTAGCTAATACCAAGATAGCTAAGACAAACACTATACACATTATCTCTATCATAGCATCAGATAGGTTGCATCGTCTTGATAATCATCCATGAATAGGATCTCCTCTGAGTCATACTCTTCGTCAGCATTGGCATCCTGCATGATGTTAACACAGATGTCCTTTGGTATGTATCCACAATTTTTAAACAGGTCGAATGCAGTCAGAGATATCTTTCCGTTTCTTCTCAGATACATCTTTGAATCCTGCATAAGGTCGTAGAATGTATCCATGCCGTTGAGATACCAATCTATAAATGCGGTAGCTCTCACTACGGCTTTCTTTATAGGTTGTGTATGCACCAGAGTGTTTGCCTCAAAGAACTCCTCGGAGACCTCGTAGACGTTGATAATATTTTTCGTCATCTCTACACATACGACAAACAATTTGTCTATGGTAATCACCTCCGTTCTCTGAACGGCATTGGTGTTGATGGGCAATGCAAAGTTATACTCTTTGCCAGAGTGATTGAATTGAATGTGTGTCATGTTTAAAAAAGTTTAATGATTATTGAATTTTGTTATTACGTTTTTTGAATTTTCTCTGAGGCTCATTGACCGCCAGAAACAGACCTGTAAGCAAGCAAGCTACTGAAATTGTTAAAAGTAAACCAAGCATAGTCATATATTTTAATTGTTGAGTAAAAATATAGTGTATGCGTAGATACATACAACATACACTATAACCAATATAAAGAATAGTTTTGATAGTATCTTAGTCATCTCAATCTGTTGTAAATAGTGGGTACATTTGCTGTATCTGTGATTCAGTTTTGGTGACTCTGATAGCGTCTTTGTACTGCTCTCTCCATTTGTGGAATGCTTTCTCTTGTGACTCCAGATCTACAAAGATAAACAGTATCCGATAGTACTTTCTTCCGTTTATTATCTTTTGCTCCACCATTGCTTCACCATAGGCATCGTTGAAGTACGGTGGCTTCAGCAGTTCTGGGTTCTCTGTACTTAGCACCTGAATGCAATAAAATAGTCCGCTTTCTTTTTTGTTTTGGCATACTGCCAGTGCCGAAAGGCATACAAATAAAACTAAAATCAATGTTCTCATGTGTGTCAAATTTAAAAAAGTTATTGAATGTTTTTGTTTTGAATATGAATTACCTCTTTACCCTTTATTACTTTTACAAATTCTGCATCTACCTTGAACAGATAGCCTTGAATGGTTCTCTGAAAAACTTCGTCATCTTCTACCTCAAGCATAATTGTTTTTTCTTCTCTGCCATCTTTGAATGTTACCTCAATCCAATAGTACTCAAGGTCATCTGGATTCCATTCTGTGTAATACATTGCTCCATCTTCGTATGCCTCGTCTCTATCGGCATATCCTTTCTTTTCGCACCACTCTATCAGATGTTCTTCGTACTTGATGTATGTATCATCTGAGGTGAACCAGCCTTCATTCATTCCCTCGTGAGTTATGTCACATTTTCTTGCGTATCTCATGCTGATTGTTTTTCAAAGTTAATAATATGTTTTTCTGCTACGTCATAAAAGTTATTCACATCAATCACATCGAAAAATAGATAGTCATCGAATATATTTCCGTTCTCATCTATCACTGTCACGTCTTCAATCATATATGAGTCTTGTTCACCTGGCTCTTCAAGTGTTGCCTTATACCCTGGATAAAAGCTGTAACTATGTACTGTTATTTTGAAACCAATATAATCAAATGTAATCATTTTTAAAAGTTTTAAAGTTAAAAAATATTGCAGTGTAAGATGCTGCGCCCTGATTGATTTACTTTTCTGTTCCGTACTGCTCAATGAAGTATTCTACATCATTCCAAGATACACCATAACTGGCATCGTGATGTCTTATCATGTCTCTGAGGCATTCTCTCGCCTGTTCTTTATTTACTTTATGTGTTGGGTGTGGATATTCTGTGAAGTCTAGAACGCTCCAAACAATACATTTCTGGTCTTCGTTATTGTATATTATATTATCGAATCGGTCTACAAATATGCCTATATCATTTCCATTTTCAAGGCATAGATTAAGATGTTCAAATGTCTCTATTGGCTTTGCTTGGTCGTAAATTTTAAGCTCATACAGTACAAATAAACTGAGGCTGAATATTTCTTTTGCCTGTTCATTTACTATTTTGTAAACTGAATCTTTGATTACTACTGTGTTCATGTGTGTTGATGTTTTAAATGTTAGATAATTTTTGCATTGTCTCAATTTGTTCTCTCTTTCTCTCTATTATTACTGGGTTGTAATTATTCTTTTGGAATGTGTTGCTTTCTCTCATGGCTATTCCAAAATTGGCATAGCAGAACATGACTCTGTAAGTGTTCTTGTCTGTCTTCTCTATCAGTGCTGTGTCACTGGTGAAGGCAAAACTTTCTTTCTGTACTTGGCTGATGTTGTCTGTGTTCATAACTTGAATACAAGCGCAATTTTGTGCTGATGTTTTGATTGTTAGCAGCGTTAAGGCTGCAAATAATACTTTTCTCATGGTGTGTGTGTGATTTTAAAATTTTATAATTTGGTTTGTCTCATCAGTGCATCGGAAACCATCTCAATGCATAGGGAGTAAAACTCCCTTTCGACTATTCTAGGTCTTCGTTATACTCGAATGTGCCTGTCTCTATGTATTCGAAAATCTCTTCAATGTACACGAACTCGTAAGTTTTTGAGTCAGCGCAACAGATTGTGTATGTCTGTCTGTCGAATTGATTTTCTTTTTTGTCCGGTGTTACTGTACCGGTAGCAATCATTAGCCAAAAAAATAGTTGTGTCATGGTGTGGTGTGTTTTAAAATGGTAAAAAAGATTGCAGTTTTGGTAAGGTCTGCAAACTTCAGATTTTAAAAAGGAAGATCTTCATCTTTGCTGAGGTCAAAAACTTTTTTCTTTTTGATTCTTACTGGTTCTTCCTGGTGGTCATAATCTGACTCTGTGCTGTCATCCCAGTATGGGATAAAATCGTCAAAAATTTCTGTGTGCATGGTGTTGTGTGTTTTAAATTGTTTATAAAATTAAAATTGCAAGATAGCAGTAAAGCAATGTGATTGCTACCAACATAATGTATTGGCAAATTTCGTTTATTCTCTCTCTGTCCATGGTTATAAAATTTTAATTATTATAAATTGCTTTGATAGTCTGTTACTAATTCTGTTGCACTCTGTAAAATATCGTCATATTCGCTTTCGTGAACGTCTGACCAATCACCATTACCATTGTCTAGACTTTTACAGATTGAAACCAAAAGTTCTAAACTGCATTGCTTCAATTCGTTAATTTTAACCGTTCTAATGTTTACAATTTTCATGTTAAGATGTTTTAATGATTAAAAAAGATTGCAGTTTTAGTAAGATCTGCAAACTTTTATTTTTAATAGTCAGTTATTACAAAACCTGATTTATCTTTGCGCGCGCTACCTTTAGCCTTCAATCCTAGAATGACTCCTTTTGGGCAATCCAACATCAAATCGTCTCGAGAGTCACCGTCTAAGACGGCAAAACCTTTGTATGTTTTCGGTAGTTCTTTTGCAAAAACCATCGCAACGATGCCACCATTTTTTAGTATATCAATACATTGTGCTTCGTTGTCTTCAGAGCGTGAAAACGTTACAACATATCTATGAAGCGTTTCAGTTATACGTTCACCCGCCTTTTGCCAAATTTTTGTATAATCATAAAAGACTACATTTGGCGCAATATCATACATTGAACAAAGCTGTTCAACTAGTTTAATGTCAGACGTTCCGTTCAAACGTACCGCAAGTTCACCTTTTGTTTTTTTCGCTTTTTTGTTTATCTCATTCGCAATTTGTTCTAAAAACTTGAATCTATCCTTAAGATATAATTCAGTCCTATTTATTCGTGAGTTTTGAACATTTACGTATACGCCACGTCCTGCGGTGTATAAACACGCTTTTAAACAGCCTTCAGATGCCATAGGGCAAAGGTTTATACCTTTTGAATTTTGGCGAGCAGGACTCAAATAAAGTATTAACGTTTCACGTTCATTCTTTGCCGTTTTGGTGTTAGTTGTCCCATTTGACAATAGGTTTTTAACTGCTTTAATTTCAGTTTTTGTCAATTCTAAAGTATTACAATTCATAATAATAAAGTATTAAATGATTAAAAAATAAATAAATTTGTTAGCGCGCTTTTTGGATTCGAACCAAAAAAAGTATTAAAATACTTTGCAGCCATACAGCGCAAAAATTATTTTTTACCGTCATTTTTATATCTGATTTTCAAAATTCCCCTCAGATAAATATCAAAACTTATCATTTTTTGATATCGATTACATAAACTCGGGTTTATGCTCGTGTGAGTTTTTCGCTAAATAGCTGAATACATCACAAAGACTAAATACATATAGTATTTTTTACGGTAACCACTATTTCAAAAAACTAAAGCAATTAAACAAAGATTCTATAAAACTACAGTATAACTTAATTGCTTTGCGAGTCTTATTTTTATGCTCTATTGAATCGCTTTTGTTTATATTTCGCTGCGATTGTGATACAAAGATGAAGCGAGTTTTTTATATTTCCAAATTTTAAAGAAAGTTTTTTTAAAAAATTGTAAAATATTTTTTTTCCACTGACTAAAAAATATATCCAAAAGATAGTAATAATCGACGTTTCAGCGTTTGAAAAAAATTTTAAAAAAAAATTAAAATTGATTAAAAAATGAGATCAAAGTTAAGTTTTTGAAGGCAAAAATGAGAGGGTAACTATTCTGTCGAAAATAGTTTTTTGTCAAAAAAATGCATCTCCCAGGGCGCAAAAAAATGCAAAAAGTAAACTATAAATGAGAAAATAGTTTAGCTAAAAGTAAACTATAATTGAGATAATAGTTTACAGACAGAACGATTAAGTATATACGAAGTGTGCGAAGTGTATGCGATTTATGTAATGTATACGATGTGATTAAGTTACTATATATATAGTATAAGTTTAGTAACAGCGGAGAGCGGGAGATACGAAGGTAACGACATATACGAAGATGGTAGGTAGTAGTGACAAGGGACGTGAGCGTATACGAATATAGTATACATATGTGCAGGTCATATCATATACGACGGCTACGAAAAAAGGCAAAAAATCGTAGATGAAAGGTCGAACAACATACCCCCCCTACCTCAAAAAAAATCGGTTTTCGTTTTTCGTTATAGCTCGTAAACTCGCTATAATACCCAAACATTATTATTATCTGAATAAATTTTGTAACTTTACTGAAACCTTTTAAATTTTATAAATATGAAGCAGAAGTTGAGTATTAAGAACAGTATCTACCAAGGTGGGTACAATGGAGGTGGAAGTGGTTTAACTGTTAAGGGTGGAAGACTTATTAACAATAGACCATGTTCTGAGTCCGGTATTGCTATTATGGCTAAAGCCAGAAAAGAAGCGAAGCGCCAGGAGAAGATTGAGATGATTGCTGAGGGTTATGCTAGGGGTGAGATGAGGGTGGAGATGAAGGAGAATATACTCGGATACCTCATGTAAATCCATGTCGATTTTTTTGTGTACAGGGTGGCTGAAAAGTCACCTTTTTTGTGTACACGACATTTTTTTGGAGAGATTTCGTGTACTCTTTTTATTATATTATATTATATTATTATTATTTATGTCAATAATTGACATTAAAATGTCAATAAAATGTCAATAAGAATATAGTAAATACTATAGAATGTCGAAAATGTCGAAAAAAAAAACAGTTACAGATTAGATGTTATGTTAAAGAATATAAAAATATATATATAGAATATAGGGAAGAAAAATCTGCATTCGTCATAAAACCCAAGATTACCGGTTTTATAAAAGTAGAAATTCCTATGTTTATGTTTGGTGGTTTTAAAAGAATTGTTATCTTTGTCGCATGAGAAAGTATTTGATAGTTGGCTTTGCTGCTTTTGTCATTGAGGTGGCATCTACGATGTACATCGCTACGGTGGCTGAGAAGAACATTGCTATGATTTTTTGGGCTTTCGTTGGACCATTTTTGGCGTTGCCATTTGTGGGGTATATGGTTGAGTCCAAGGAGTGGTCTGAGAGGATAAGGTTGGCATTTTGTTCGGGGGTGGGTTATGCTTTGGGTGCTTTCTTGGTTTATATTTTAAACATTCTTTAATTAAATTCAATCCAATTATGTTTGACAACACAGGTTACAATCCGAAGGATTTGTTGTTCGGAGACGATGCTAGAGCCAAGCTCATTAGTGGCATCAACAAGATTGCCAATGCGGTGAAGAGTACATTAGGTCCAGGTGGGAATACGGTACTGATAGAGTCACCTCATCACACGCATGGTATTACGGTTACGAAGGATGGGGTTACGGTAGCGAGAGCGGTGGATCTGTTTGATCCGGTGGAGAACCTTGCGGTAAAGATGATGAAGGAGGCAGCGGACAGAACTGCTACCAATGCAGGGGATGGAACTACGACAGCGATAGTGCTGACAGAGGCATTGGTGCTTGAGGGTACAAAGAGGCTTACGCCAGAGGTAAACAGGACAGAGGTGCTGCGCCATATGGCTGACATAACAGGTGGCATAGTAGAGCAGCTCAAGAAGAAGGCTAAGAAGGTGACAAATTCATTATTGGTGGATGTGGCGACAATATCTGCGAACAATGACAAGGAAGTAGGGCGTATCATATCCGAGGTGTACAAGGAGGTGGGCAAGACAGGTATTGTAACGGTTGAGCGGTCACAGACATACGAGACATATGCAGAGACAACGAAAGGGATAAAGTTTGACAGAGGGTATATATCCAATCTGTTTATCAATGACCACAAGAAAGACGAGTGTGTATTTGAGGATGTGATGGTGTTGGTTGCCGACATCGAGATAAGCAACATCTTGCAAGTAGAGAACATATTAAAACCAATCATAACCGAGGGCAAAAAATTGCTCATCATTTCCCCCTGTAGTACCAACGTGGTGAACACACTGGCTGCCAATGTAGTGAAAGGCAATGTAAAGGTTTGTGCTGTTGCCCCACCAAACTTCGGGTACAAACAACATGAGCTGATGCAAGACATTGCTGTCAGTGTAGGTGCTACATACTTCAGCGAGAAGACCGGTGACGACCTGTCAATAATGAACTATGGCGATTTGGGTCACGCTGCCAAGGTTATAGTGTCCAAAGATAGCACTGTAATCCTAAAGTCGGAGTTCAAGTCAAAGCCTGAGATGATTGACGAGAGAGTGAAGCAGCTATGGGCAGCTCACGCTGCTGCAAAGCGTAAGGCAGACAAAGATTTCATCCTTGAGCGTATCGCTTCGCTTACCGGTGGTATTGGTGTCATCTTCGTAGGTGGCAATACAGATCTGGAGCAGAAGGAGCTGTACGACAGAGTGGATGATGCGGTATGTGCTGTGAGGTCAGCATTAGAGGAGGGTATCCTTCCAGGAGCAGGCAAAGCATTGTATGAGGTTGACGTGTTTGGCATTATGGGTAGCAACCCAAGCAAAGAGAGAGAGGTAGCTGCGCATGTCATCCATCAGGCATTGTCAAGACCACTGTATCAAATACTTGACAACGTAGGATTGAAAGTAGAAGAGATATATGTTGACAACTGCGATGAAGGGTATGGGCACAACGTCAAGACCGGACAACATGGAGATCTTATCAAAATGGGGGTCGTTGACCCACTGAAGGTTACAAGGAGCGCACTCCAAAACGCTGTTAGCGTAGCAACAACCATTCTTAGCACTAATGCCATCGTCACAATGGGGAGGAGCTTTGAGATTTCTAACGTATCTAAATCTCCATTACAATGAGTTTAAACATATTAGCAGAAAGAATCTATAATGGGAATAAGAACAGAGGCTTTTGGGATGAGAAGCGTAACGTAGGTGAGATGCTTATGCTTGTAGTCACAGAACTGTCAGAGGCACTTGAAGCACATAGATCCGGTAAGATGTTCAATAAAGCCAATAAGATAAACTACGAGCAAGCGGAGGATAGAGTTCAGGCTTTTAAAGACAATGTAAAGGATACCTTTGAGGATGAGATAGCAGATGCGGTTATACGCTTGCTTGATATGTGTGGTGGTTTAGGTATAGACATAGAGTTTCATGTGTTATCAAAAGTTTTATATAATTCAACAAGACCTTATAAACATGACAAAAAATACTAAACATTCGCTTCACTCTTCTTTCTACCCACACATTGATGGGCATAAGTTTACAGCAGTAGTAAAAAAGCTAAGACAGTTCTTTGACGAAAGAGGCTTTCTTGAGGTGCATACCCAAAACAGACTTAGCATTCTATCTGCTTGCGAAGACCCTTTCAACATCAGAACCTTTTATTACAACAAGGACACATATCCGTTACCTCAGACTGGGCAGATGTGGCTGGAGCATGAGCTACTGAATAATCCAAACGAGAAAGGATTCTATTGTCTTTCCACAAGCTACAGAGACGAGGCAAATCCTATTGAGGGCAGACATTGTCTTATCTTCCCTATGTTTGAGTTTGAGTTCCCAGGTAGTATGTCAAACCTCCACTTGATGGAGACAGAGTTGTTGGAGTACCTTGGGTTCAAAGACCATCAGATTTCCAACTATGAAGATCTGTGCAAGGAATACAATGTTGAGATTATAGATTCAGAGATAGAGGGAAAGATAGGCAACGAGAAGTCAAATGTATTTTCAATAATGAACTTTCCTGAAAGGACCAATCCGTTTTGGAACATGGCTAGAGCTAATAATGGAAAAGCCAGAAAGATTGACGTGATTCTTTTCGGTCAAGAGACTATTGGAAGTGCAGAACGTTCTTGCGACAAGGAAGAGATGAGAAAAATATTTTTTGAGATTGAAGGAGGTAGATATGCCGATAAACTATTCAGTCTTTTTGGATATGACAGAGTAATGTCTGAGTTAAATGAATTTTTATCTAATGACTTCTTCCAAAGAGTAGGGGGCGGTATCGGAATAACCAGGCTCATCAGAGCAATGGAGCTTAATGGCGTTTTATGAATTTAGTTTTAGAATGTTGAGGGTTAGGGAAACCTAGCCCTTTTTTAAATTTAATTTAATCTATGCAACCAATAGGAAAATACATTGTAGTCTCCAACATTGAAGAGGAGATAAAGACAGACTCAGGAATAATCCTTTCCGGAGACGATGCAAATCAATTCAGATACAAGAAAGGCAAAGTAGTAAAGCCTGGAACTGACGTAACAGTAATCAAAGAAGGTGATGTCATTTACTATGACAAAGGACAGTCATTCACTATGATTATTGGCGAAGGTCAGTACACTATAATTCGGGAAGTTGATGTGGTAGTTGTTTCCTAGCTTCATTCATTTTCTTTATCATCTGCTTATATACTTTGTCGCTATAGGAAACATTCTTTGCGAACATTGGATTATTTGTGTAAGTCATTGGAACTGCGTCTCCATTGAGCTTCTCATATATTCCATTGACAATATTTTTTCCTTTTTTAGATAGCTGATAAAGCCTTCTTGAATTTTTCTTTTCTCTGAATATTTCAATAAGACCTTTTTCTGTCATTTCTTTTATCCTATTCTTATTCCAAGGCAATATTCCTTGGTACTCTTTTATTTTGATGTAGTCAAAATACCCTTCTGAGTATAAAAACAATAACATATCCAACTCTTGTTGTGATATATCGTACTTTCTTCTGTAGTAATAAAATATTACTCTGTAATATTTCAGATAGTCTTTTGGAATTTTTAACATAAGATTAAATTTAATTAGATTTTTTTGTAAATATAATAAAGAAAAACATTTATATTTGACGTTAAAATAATTTTTATACCATGGCAAAAGAAAAAACTTTATCTCAAAGGTTAAATGATATAAACTTCAGTCCATCTGTGGTTGGATTTTTGCAGGGAAGTAAGGCAGTAAGTCGTGGCAAAAAGAGAACCCAAACTTCTACAAAAATACAAGGGCTAGAAACTTTGAAAAACACACTTGGCAGACAAAATATGCAAAAACAAAGCGATTATAGAACCAATAAATTTTAAAAACAATGAAAAAGACTACTTCAACTCCGAATCTACCTATGTCTTCTCGTTTGCAACCTCCTAGTGGAAGCGATAAAACAGCTCCAATGATGGGTGCTAAACCTAAAAAGGGTGCAACTAAAAAAACAATGGATGGAGCAACTAAAAAAGGAATGGCTAGCAAAAAGAAATACTAGTGAAGACTGAAAGTCAAAAGTATATGGGAAGAAGCCAACTTGTTAACAGGCTAGCAGTTCAAGTTGGTTCTCTTCAAAAAGCCAAAAGCATACTTATCAGCAGGGGTGACATGAAAAAA
>Ga0315902_10004816_pt1 | contig 19290 bp, 22 predicted proteins | sample LakEriMetagenome_9_FD_203523 | JGI IMG/M metagenome (GOLD analysis project Ga0315902, IMG submission 203523) | Freshwater fungal communities from buoy surface, Lake Erie, Ohio, United States - Buoy 12 MA117 | ecosystem: Environmental > Aquatic > Freshwater > Lake > Lake biofilm | place: USA... | reverse complement strand
TTGCTCCGGCTTACCGATCCGTCATTCGGGGATGCACTCGACTGGCGCGACAGACACCCGTCCATCATGGAGGCAGCGAGGACACTATGGGGAGTGACCAATGAGCAATGAGCTACACAAGGCGATGCATGAGGTGAACGACCTCAACAGGTCGCACGGCATCGTCCAGCGCGGCGGCAAGAAATACACAGAGGTATCGGTCCGCCTCGAAGCCTTTCGCAAACACCTCGGCCTGCAAGCCGGGATCGAGACGCACATCCTCGTTGACACACCCGAGCGCGTTGTCATCAAGGCGCAGATCACAGATGCGGTGACGGGCAGGATCATCGGCTCAGGACACGCAGAAGAGTTCCGTGGCAGCAGCAACGTCAACAAGACCAGCGCCATCGAGAACGCGGAAACGTCGGCCATTGGACGAGCACTCGCCAGCATCGGTCTGCACGGCGGCAGCTACGCATCTGCGAACGAGATCGCGGCCATACCGAGAAAGGAAAGCGCACTCGAAGAACCGCAGAGAACACCCGCGCCAGCCCCTGTCGTTACCGAGGAAGGTAACAAGGTGCGCGCCCGAGCTTGGGTGGCCAAGGCGATGGCCGAGATCAGCGATTGCACGTCGATCCCAGCTATGCGCGCTTGGGATGGAAAGAACGATGCAGCCGTGGAGCGACTCCGCGCTGGATACCCCGACCTCTTCAATGACCTGTTGAACCACTACTCACTCAAGGAAGGAAGCCTAAATGCCGCAGCCTGATCTCGGTGGCAAGTTCACCCTCGACGGAAACCAGTCTCAACTCCGGGCATCGTGCTGGCTCTCGGCCCCGCGCGAGAAGCAGGACGACCCCAAGACGAACGAGATCATCGAGAAGATCCGCAAGGCGATCCTCGAATACAACATCTCGATCAGCGTGCAGGTATCGGAGATGAGCGGTGAGAGCGCCCGCGATTGGCCCAAGGTAGGGAAGTTCTATCTCTACCCGAACCGGCCCAAGGAAGGATACGCAGCCATGCCGCAGAAGGCGCACGCTCCGTATGTTCCGCCGCCGCCGTCCCTGCAACAAGCCTTCGAGGACGAGATCCCTTTTGATTGAGGCCGCGCAGGACTAAGGCGAAAGCCAGCTTGCGCGGTCTAAAAAAGATCTCTAGACATGATATACCATCATGGCTAGAGGATCGGAAGATGGATGAAGAAATATGGAAGCCTGTCCCATCAAGGCCGGGGGTTATGGCAAGCTCTTTAGGGCGCGTGATGCTGCCAGAAAGAGAGGGGGCTATGCCACACGGCGGCTCGCGTATCTACAAAACACGACCTACATTTGGCGTAGTAACAAGGGCGTCTAAGACATCTGCCCATATCAGAATGTCTTTATACAGCAGGCAATACGGGAACATGAAAGTTCACAAACTAGTTTGTGAAGCCTTCAATGGGCCTCAGCCTACCGCCAAAAGCGTTGTCATCCATATAGACGAAGATGGCACTAACAACAAACCGAGCAACCTCAAATGGGGAAGCATGAAAGAAAATCTAAACATGCCAAAATTCATCGCATATTGCAAAAGCAGGACAGGCGAAAACAGCCCATCCGCAAAGAGCAGGAAGAAAAAGAGGAGTAGCCAATGAATGACGACACAGCCCTTGTGAACGTGCAGGAAGCGGCTGAGATCCTATTCGGCAAGGCTAACGTATCTACGCGCCGCAAGGTGTGGTGGATGTGCCGAGAGAAGATCCTGCCAAGAGCGTTCCGCATCGGAGAGACCGGCCACTGGATGATACCACGCGCCGATGTCGAAGCCCTGCGTCAGTGAAAAGAACCCCCGCCAATGGCGGGGGTTTTAGTTTGCACAGGGAGGAGAACACACATGCATCAACGCCGGGGAGAGACGGACGCTGACGACTTATCTTTGCGCATCTGCTCGACCTTGGCAAGTGTCCCGTAAACATATGCGTCACGGCGCTCGCCCTTGAGGCCCATCTCTCTAGCCCGAGACATCAGGCTCTTCTCCAGTTTCTTCGGCATCTCAATCCTCGTTACGCTTGCTGATCGCTGCTGCCTTGCGCTTCGCATCCGCCTTCGACGACGCACCCCATGCCATCAGGGATTTCAGCAGCCGCGTCGGTCGGCCTTTCTCATCACGCTCTGGACCGGGCATCCCGCCCATGCGAGCGAGGAAGGATGCGCGGCGCGGGTTGTCGCCGGATTTGACAGGGGCCTTGAGATCGGAGCCGGGGTTCTCGCGCTCGTAGCTGCGACGGCCAGCTTCATTCAGCCCACCGCTCTCGGCCTTGCCTTCCTTGCGCTGCCACGCCGGGGACTTCATTTCTTCTTGCCGCCCTTCTTAGAGCCGCTCTTCGATCCATAGTGTCCGGGCATCACTTCTTCTCCTCTTTGAAGCCGCCAACCTTGCGGCGCATCATGCTGTAGGTCTTCGGGTCGATGGTGCTTTCCTTCTTCGAGCGCGAGGTTCCCTCGGCCTTCCGCTTGTTGATGTTAGCATACAGTCCAGGTTTCACATCAAGCTCCATGTCTTTGTGTTGACACCATTTATCTGCTACCTATAGCACATGACGACGACCGAGGATACCGGGAGAGCGGGGGAGTATCTCGTGGCTTACCGCCTCGAGGTTGCTGGCATCCGCACGGTCCACGTCAATTTGGCGGGCCATGATCTTTGGTGCCACACACCATCCGGCAGGCTCATATCCGTCCAAGTAAAAGCCAGTGCAACGCCATCGGTGCAGGACCACCGCACCTACTACATCTTCTACAACAGGAATTCGATCTGGCAGGCAAACGTCTTCGCCTTCGCCGACATCGACACCGGCCTCGTCATCTTCGAGCCAACTATGTCGAAGCGGAGAAAGATCCAAGTTGATGCCTTTACCCCAGAGCTGATGCTATCTTCGATAGCACGCTTTTTTTACTGACCATCGACAGGGCCACCTCAAGCGTTTCGTCGTTGCGACGCAGCCAGCCCCGACCAAATGTCCCGAATGTAGGCAGATTGCGGTAGAAGTTCTCGCGCATCAGGGCCAGCTTCTTGATGACCGTCGCCGGGTCTGCCTTCTTCACAGCCGCAACCGTGGCCGCACCGATGCCGCCATCAGGTTCGACCCCGACGATCTTCTGCAAGGCTTTCGCGGCCCGCCCGGTGCCGCTGTTCACAGCCCAGTCGAAAACCGCCCAATCCACACCGCTCGGCAGCTCGTCGCCCTTGACCTTGTCCCAGTACAGTTTCTTGTACAGCGGCGACACGTCGGCGACGGTCAGCTTCTTCATCGCGTCCTTGCCAGCGGGCTTGCCGATCCACTGCTCCCACACCTTGCGGGTGACGCCCAAGTTCGTCTCGCCGCCGGGGTCTTTCGGGTGGTCCACATAGCCGCCCTCATGCTTGAGCAGCATCTCGAGGCAGCCTGCAAAGTTGTCCTTCATCTCTTTCTCCTGAACAGGTTAACAAAGCCGCGCGCTATCTCCTGCGGGGAGGGCAGCACCCAGCCGACTACCAGCGCGATCCATACCCATATGGGTATATCCTGCACGTTGTTGATCGTCACCGACTCGACCTGCGCGGCCTCGACCTGCTTCGTCTCGGTGATGATGTCACGGCCAGCCTCGGTGCGCTCCTGATTGGCGACCAGTTGCTGCGTGTTCTCTTTGCCCGCCTGCACATTCGCTGCCACATTGGGGCCACCGCCGCCCAACATGCCAAATGGCAGAGCGCCGCAGCCAACGGTCAGCAGGAATATAGCCAGCAGGCTATACCTCATCCGTCCGTTCCCGTGTCCTGACATATGCGCTGGCCCCCATGAAAGCCGCCACTACGCCCATCTGCGCGGTGTAGAACATCGTCATCAGCCCGTTCAGCGCCTCGATGCGCTCGGTCGAAAGGATTGGCAGGACGAGGGCCAGCGTCAGCACGACCATCGACCCCATAGCCACCCATGCCATATGCCGCTGTTGGTCTTGCTGCTTGTCCCAATTCTCGATCCGCAGGAGCCGCTCGTGCTTCCCGATCTCGCCGTTCGTCACCACCCCGTCACCGTCGAGGTCGGCCACGTCGAGGATGCTATCTTCCTGTAGCTTCTTCATGTCAGCAGCCCGTCCTTCACAAGAACGCCCTGAAAGCTGGTGCTCACCGCGTTGACCTGTTGCTTCGAGCAGATGGCCCGCGTCTCAAGGTCGCTCTTCTCTGGCAATGCGATTGCATTGTCGAACACGAAGTCGATGAACTTGTTGTTGAGCGTGACCTTGGCTGCGGTCTGGAACAGGAACCCGTTGAGCCGGTACATCAGCCGCGACGTGATGTAGGCCGACGCATCAGAGCCGTGAGAGACGTTGCCCCGCGTGACGTAGAGCGTGTGCCCGGCAGGCACCGTGTAGACGCCCATTTCAGTCCGATTGTTCCCGTTGATGATGCGGGCGTAAACGTTGGCCGGGATGCCGCCCGTGACCGTGCCCGTGCCCACATAGATGCTGTCGTCAATCGTACCCGTTAGCGCCGAGACAGCGTTGATGCGGAGGTACTGTTTCGTCGTGCTAACGGGGGTCTGCCCGTTCGCCGTCACCAGTTCCGTCTGTTCGACATAGCCAGCGCCAAGACCGACAACAGAAACTACGGCGTTTGTGTTTGCGGAACTGCTTGACACGGTCATCGTGACCGCCGAGGCCGGGTAGGCATACACGCCGCCGTGATCCCAGACAGTCTCCTCGACGTTCTGCACATCCGGGTTGAACCCGAACACGAACACAGGCCGCGCGTTGGCAATCAGGCCAGCACCCATGCGGATGCCGAACGGCACGAAAGACGACCGCTGCCATGTGTGAAGAGCTTCGATGTCGCTCATGGGTTGTTCTCCAGATAGAGCCAGATCACCATCGCCGCGAAGGCTGTCACGCTCAGAATCATCAGGATGATGATGACCCACGACACGATGGCATCCTTCACCTCGACGCGCCGGTGATCGTGCTCTGCCCGCTGCATCCTGACCCTCGCCTCGATGCGCAGCAGTTCATCCCACGCCGACTGCCCGTAGCTGTATTGGATGTACGTCCGCAGTTCGTTGCGCTGGGCTTCGGCCTGCTTCTTCGCGGCGAAGATGGCGATGGCGTCCTGTTGGACCGAGCTTGAGAAAGCCTTGTACCACGGCGGGTCTTCGTTCCGACGTTCAAGGAAATCGAGATCCGACAGGGCACCTGCCCACTCGGCAAGCTGCCCGCCCATGTCCTGTATCTCACGCCCGATCTCGATGCCGCGCTTGATGGCGTTGTAAGCCGTCGAGGCCGCAGCAATGACTGTGAGTGGGTCCATGCCTCAGCCCTCCGTGCCAAGGCACAGTACCACATTACCAGCGAGACGGATACAACCCGGTGACGCAGATCAGATGACGCATCCCGTTACCGTCCGACTGCCGTGTGTCGGGTAGGTTGAAGCTGTGGACGCCATCGCCGCCGTAGAGCGTGCCGAGGATCGAGAACAGCGCAGGGTTCTGCGAGATGTCCATCGTCTGCCCGTCGCATTTCATCCAGTACTGCGGTGCAAACTGCCCAGCGAACTGGATCACCTGACCGATGTAGCCTTCCATGCCTCACTCCATTTTGCTCAATATGCCGAGCAGCAGCACGATGATCGTGCCCGCCGTCCCGATCAGGATCGACTCGATGCGCTTGATGCGGACGAACACTTCTTTGAACTGCACCGTGACCTCCGCTCTGAGAGCCGCCGAATCCTTCTCCAACTGATCTACCTTCGGCTCGATGCGGTCGAGGCGCTGGTGTGCTGCTGATACTGTGTTCATCCGTCTCACTCCGGCTTGGCGGGCCATTGCACGTTGTGGGGGAAGCCCGCTTGGGCGGTGATGTCGCGCAGGCTCTGGCGGTAGATCTCCCATGCAGCCGGGATGTTCGTGCCCTTCTCGGTGTGCATGATGACGATCCAGTCGCACTCGGCCAAGAGCCGGTCGCGCTGCTGCCGCACACTCTTCGCCGCCGTCTCATCGAGGCCAGCCTGATACGCCTGCTCCTGCTCGGCCTTCGTATGCAGCACGCCCTCGTCGTCGGTGTAGTCGGTGAACATGTCGCGGATCGTCCACCGCTCGATCCAATTGCCCTTCGCATCCTGCTCGACGCCATCGCGCACGGCGGTCTGATACTGGCCTGCGTCCGGCTTGGGCGTGGGGAACACGGGGTCCAGCATGAGGCTGTCCAGCGTGGCCTGCGTCCAGACGCGCGGGAACGAGGTGTTGGCATGATGCCGACGCCATTCGCCTTGGCTCATGACTTTTTTTGTTTCTCTGTGGATGTAGTCGCCCATGAGATTGATCCTTTCAGATGGGGTATGATGTTCAACTCACCGCCAAGAAAATGTAGCTTGCAGACGACACGTTCAGGTCGGTCGCCGACACCTGATTGACGATGAAGCCGCTGCTGTCAGGGTCGATGCTGTCGTTGGTTGTGACTTCAGCAAAGTCTCTGTTTGGCCTGTGATAAGGATCATTACCAGAAACAATACCGCGCGCAGAATCAAATAAATGCCAATCACCTGTGGTGTCCGTCCGCTTGATGAGGATGAATCTTGCGCCACCCGTGAAGCCGCAGTTGATGGCCTGCGACGATCCGTTGCCCGTGTAGCTGCCGACCTTGCTGATGCCGGGGAGAGTAGCAAAAAGGTAGGCAATGTAAGTTGAAGATGCCTGATTTACAACAACAGAAGTGCCAACAGTAAATACGCTTTCTGTTGGTGCCGTATTATTCCATATGGGAGTTGTTGTGTTTTCGCCATCGGCTGTGTTTATATAAAGATACTTTGTTGCGCCCAATGTGGAGCTATATACACCCCAATTTCCAGTTAGGCTTCTCCGTTTCACAATCATTAACTCAGGGATGACGCCCAAGTTATGCGATACAGTGCGATTAACACCAGTCCCAGTATACGCCACCACATCGAAGAAGCCGGGAGCGCGGCGGAAAAAGTGTTGTATCTGGCCTGACGGAAAACTAAAGCGCAGACCGTTATTGCTGTCGAATAGTAGGTTTATATCGGTAGTCTCTGCGGTAGTCCCACTGGTCACAAGTTGTTTATCCCCCCCGCGCAACCTATCGCGCACGTTGTGGTTTGTTATGTCAGCAGACGCCCTCACAGCCCTCATATGAAAGTCAACAGGAAAGCCCGTAGAGATAACTCCGCTAGCAATGCTAGATAAATACACCTCCGTCCCGCTCGTCGGCTGACGCATCGGGCCACGGCGGATGGCGATGTAGATGTAGTCAGAGGTTACAGCCAAAGCGCCACTGTTAGAAAAAAACCCTGTCGCTGTCAGGTCAATAAGATTAGCCGTTCCTGATTCTGCACTTGAGGTGTTTGGAGCAAGCCAAGGGTCATTTCCCCCTGAGGTGATACCCCGCATTGAATCAACTACAAACCAGCCGCCTGTTCCGCTTGCCCGCTTATACAACACATATTGAGGCTCCCAGCCGAGCGAAACACTCCCGAAATTACTACTTCCATCAGTCGTAAACGAACCACACGCAATCAGCCCATCGCTGCCATCACCGGACGGCCCCAGCGGATCGTGGGCGAAGAGGTAGGCGACGTAGGTGCCGCCAGAAACATTTGTGTTGTCGTTAGCAACACCAGTTGTTGTGGTTCCCCAATTGGCGACAAGAAACTGAGTGCCTGTAAAGTTGCCTGACCCAACATTGAATAGGTTTGCAGCTGTTTCATTTAAACGAAGAGTTAAGTAATTGGAGCCACCAGAGCCTCTATGGTGCGTTATCCAATTGCTTGTGCTATCCGTGCGCTTAATTATAATGCATCCCGGCGCAACGCCAAGGTTATGGGAAATATTTTGCGATGTCCCATTCCCCGTATACGTCACCACATCAAAAAAGCGGGGGGCTTTGCGGAAGGTCCATGAAGTATAAGAATCCGCCGAGGTGTGGTTTACTAGTCCATTGTCTAAGGTAAATCCATTTGAGTTAAACGAGGAAATGTAACCACTTGAGTATAATTGCTCAGCTTGAGATGAGTCTGATCGTAGGCGATATTGAGTGCTGCCCCTAGCCGAGTCGTGCCAACAGTTAAATTCTATAGTTGTATAAGGAGACGCAGCAGCGTTTCTTTGTTTAATCCAAACCAGCCCACCCTCACCAGCCAGATCAATCCCGTTGGTGATCGTCTGCGTGGAGCTGTTGCCCGTGTAGAGAAAACACGAAAAGCAGTCTTCCACCGCAAGCGCCTCAGCCGCCGCTGTCGCCCCGAGCAGTTTCGTCTTCAGCATCACGCATCCCCCACGCGAGCGCCGTAGACCTGTGTGCTGACCTTGAACAGCACGATGACCGTGTAGCCGCTCGTGTTTAGTTCAGGCGCATTGCCGCCGTCGGTCTTCCACACCACGCCAGAGCCGCCGAATGTCGCGTCAGTCCATGTCAGCGTGTAAGAAGAGCCGTCGTCCACCATCAGCGTGACAGCTTCACCATTGGCGAAGTTGGTTGCCTTGGGCGTGCGGGATGCGCCGAGTGTAATGAGTTGGATCGAGCCGTTGCCGGGGTCAATCTCGAAAGCCGCGCCGTCAGAGATGGTGTAGATGTCTTCGAGGATCGCGCCGATGATGGCCGGATCGGTCAACGTCTTGTTCGTCAGCGTCTCGGTGCCCGTGAGCGTAGCATATCCAGCCGCAGGCAGATAGGCAGCTACCCATGCCGAGCCGTTGTAGACCCGCATCTCGTTGGCCGTGGTGTTGAAATAGAGAGCGCCGGTCAGCAGTGCGTTGCCGTCATTGTCGAGCGTCGGGTTGCTACTCTTCGCGCCGAGATAGCGGTCGTCGAAACTGTCGAAGCTAGCGGCTGCGCTGCTGGCACTGCTGGCTGCGGATGATGCCGACGATGACGCATTGCTCTCGGATGTTGCAGCGTTCGAGGCGGAGGTTGCAGCATTCGATGCGGAGGTCGCCGCATTGCTGGCGCTCGTTGCCGCCGCAGAGGCGCTGGAAGCCGCGTTAGAGGCCGATGTCGCAGCAGCCGCAGCATCGACAATCAGAACCCACTTGGCGCTGTCTGTGTTCGTCGTGAGAGGCTGAACGCCGCTCGACGTGTGGGCCGTGATGCAGATGAAGATGTTGTTGGTCGATGTGTCCTTGACCAGATCGCGCTGATAGTAGGCCGTCGATGCAGCCCAGTTGCCGCGATAGGTGCCAAGCTCCTGCGCGATGCTGACGTTGCCCGAACTGTCGAAGGCAAACACCTTGTTAGCGCGGTCAGCCGCCGAGATCGTGAACTCCGACCCCGTGATCGTGTTCGTCTTAGACGCCTTGATCGTGCGGCCCAGCGTCTCCTCGTGCTGGTGAACCATGAAGGTCAGCTTGTCGAGCGCGTCTTCCACGGACGAAGCCGGGAACGGGTCGTTGGGAACGATGTCCAGTTCCTGCACAAGATCCAGTTCGCGGATGATGACCAGCGTCTCGCCGCTCGCAGGAGCTGTGAGCATGGTGACGTTGCCGCCGCCGGAGTTGCCAACCCCGCTCACCGTGTAGTGCGTCGTGATCGTCTTCGTCGTCTCGGTGCCGTTGGCGGCCCGGATGATGACCGTCAGATCGTCCTCGTCGAAGATCTTGAACGTGTAGGCGAACACCGTCGTGCTGCCGTTCCCGTTGTAGCTGACGCGGTTGGTTGCGGACGATACGGTCATTTTACCTGCTCTCCATCATCTGTCTCGCAGCCTCACGATCGCGAACAGCCTGCGCCAAATTAGCATGCTCCGGCATCTCTAGCAAAACCTCAAACGCCTGGTTCATGTATCGCCCTTCAAGCGTTTGGATGTAGGAAACCTTCTCGTCGTCGGTCATCTCAATGTATTGCTTGTTGGCCCGCGAGCCTTCCATGAACAACATGTCGAGCGCCTCTCGGAAGGTTACCATGCCGTGCCCGAGGATCGGACGGATCGGCGGCTCGACCTTGCCGAGGCGAACCCAATCAGCGATCGCGCCCGCCGTCAGACGGACACCGTTCTTCGCCTCCGGGTTGGACAGCGCCCATCTGCCCGTTTGCGCGGTCAGCCGCATCAACTCTTTCTCAACCGGGCCTGGTTCCTCTTCTGGCCGGATGCGGATGCCGGAGAAATTGTTGAAGACCGCCAAGCCTGGGTTCGTGTCGAGGCGAACATCGCTCTCGCCCATGACGTTTCCCAGGGTGTCATACACGACGGCATTCCGATCGCGCTCGTCACGGATGAAGCTGTCCTTCGATTGCAGCGCGTCAAGCGTGCCGGCGAACGACATCAGATCGTCGGTGAACGACCCCTTGACCATGCCGACCATGCGATAGTTGGGCGTCCCGTCCGGCAGAGCGTAGACGTAGCTGCCGTCCTCGTTGCGCAGCATGATGTCGTCCATCGTGTAATAGCTGACATCCGGGTCGGGCTTGGTCCGCGTCGGGTCGATGGCCCGCTGGATGGCCCGCTGCAACGAGCTGACGGGCGAAGGCACGCCGACGATCGAAGCCGCCTCTGCCGGGCTGCGGAACAGTGTGGAGAAATCAGCGCGCCCTGCGGCGGCCGCTTCCATCATGCTGACCACGTCGCCCAAACCTTGCAGCATGGGCAGCTCTTTGTAGTAGTTCGCCGTCGCGCCGACAGCCGCCGCCGCTAGGTTGTTGGACATCTCCGGGTCGCGGGTGATCGTCATGCGCTGCGCCGTGTCGGCGACGATGCCGATGGCGCCTCCGAGCGGCTCGATGCCCTGATAACTGATGTAAATCAATGGGCCTTGGGCGATGCCGTTATTGTCGTAAAGAGGGAGGTATTCCCCGTTCTCGTCCTTCGGGAACCCTTCGCCACGGATGACGAAACTGTAGGGCTGCCAGCCCTGCGCCGACAGCTTCTCGCGCAGCTTCGGATCTTGCGGCATGCCGCCCGTGATCCTGCCGTCGGCGACATACTGCGTAATCATGTAGCTGCCTGCCGCCGCCACCGTCGCGCGGGACAGCGCGAGTTGCTTTTGCCTTGGCGTCATCAGGTTGAGCGGGATGCCCAAGATCTCTGTCGTGCGCATCATGCTGTTCGTCGGGGCCGTCGCGAAGGGCAATATGAAACGCCCGGCCCATGTGCGCTGGAACGCACCCATGACCTTGCCCATTGCGCCGAGATCGCTCTGCATCGTGTCGTATTTGGCCTTTACGTCCAGCTCATCGGCCATCGACCTGGGGTCGAGCAACAGCATACCCGCCTCGTCGAGGGCCTCTTGCTGCGTCTTGCCAGCATTCAGTGCGCTCTGGTAGCGCCGGTTGACTGCCGTGTAGAGTTCGCCGCGCTGGGCGATGGTCTTCGAAAACTCGTCGGCCGTGAGCAACAGGCGGAACGGGATCCTGACCGCACGCCCGAGCGTGTTGATGGAATGGCCGAAGAAGTTGTCAGCTTGGCTCGAGATCGCGCCGTAGGTTTCGACATCGAGCTTCGACGCACTGGCCGGCAGTTCCGTCTTCCAGGCGATCGACGCAGCTTTGAGCGCATCCTTGAAGCTGTCCGACCAGCCCTTCATCCGCAGGAGGGCGTCCTGCATGTAGACCTGGTCCTCGGCGATCGGGCCTGTGCGCAGGACACGTTGCGTGCCTCGGATCATGCTGCCGTACATGCCGGCGATCATCTCGACGGGTAGCTGGTAGGCCGCAAATGACGCGGTGCCAAGGATGTTGCGGACCTGAGACGCGGTGCTGCTCAAGAGGCCGGCGAGGTAAAGCTCGTGGACAACCTCTTTCGTGCGCGACATCCAGCCACGGCGGGCCATCTCGTTGACACCGCGCAGCCCACTTTCCTTCTGCACACGCAACAGCCGGTCGGCCATGACCTCCGTGCTTTCGCCCATCGCGGCGTCGGCCAGCATACGCTGCGCCTCTTCGCTGGCCCGTTTGGCATCAAGCTCACCGGCCACTGGGATGCGGAAAGATTGCAGCGTGCGTCCGGCCTCGGTCTGAGCGCCTTTTACCTGAAGCTGGATGCCAGCATGGATGGCGAGCTGCCGGCGGAAAGCGAGCCTGTCCTCGGCCGTCGCTTGGCCTGACTTGATGTTGACCGCCAGGCCATTGAGCTTCGCCGCGCTCTTCACCAGAAGGTCGCGGGCAGCGACCATCATCTCAGCACTCAGGGTGCCGTCTCCAATCTTCCGCGCAAGCAGGCGACGGGTCAGGCCAAGTTCGTCGGCCGCCGCGATGGCCGCGTCTCGCAGGGTTTCTTGGTTGCTCCTGACGCCCCGCGTGATCGCCGTCTGCGCGTCCTTGAACGTCTCGCCGAGCGCGGTGATCGTGCGCTTCACGTCGTCAGGCGTGTTCAGATAGTCGAAGTTGAAGTCGCCGCCGTCCTGCAAGGATTTGATCTCGGTGCCGAGATTGTCCATGAACTCGTCGGCCTGCGCCTCGGGGGCCACGCCGGCCTCCGGGCCGAAGCCTCGGGACTCCGCTGTCACACCCCGGCGAGATTGAGCGACGACATCCGTCGCCAGCGCGGCGGCCTCTTCTGCCTCCTGCGTGATCGCGTCCTGCGCGCTTTGCAGGATGTCCATGCCCTCGGGCCTGACAGCCTGGAAGCCACGGGCGCGGAACTCCTCGACGCCCTCGGGCGAAAGCACCTGCGGCGCGAGGGCCTCCTGTGTCGCACGCTGGCTAAACTCGCCCGGCGCCTCAACCAGACCCTGCTCCTGCGGCGTCGGCACGCGCGGCGCAATGCGGGGCGACGGGCCGGGTGCCCCTGTTTGCGGACGCACACGGTTCAGCAGCTCGAGGATCGCCCTCGTGCCGCCGCCTGCGACCCGCATCTCCTGCTCTGGCCCCTTGGCGAACTCAGTCGGAGACCCGACCAGCGAAGCGCGCTGGAGTGCTTCCTGATCTGCCGCAAGTTGGGTCGGGTCGATAGCCATGCTGGCCTCCGCTATGCTTTGCGAAACTGCGGCGGCAGCTCTTCCTCAAGTTCAGCGCCGAACTCTTCTGGCGGCTGGCCCCAGTAGGCCAGCTCAATGTAGTTGTCGCGCGTCAACGGGATGCCGAACTTGCGCATCACCGCAAGCACGCCGTCCTCACTGCTGCCAGGTTGGGGGGTTGATGCCACCGGCTGCTTCACTGACTATCCTCCTCGCTTCGTCTATCTCTATCTCACCGTTGCGGTACCTGCTCCAGATGCCGTCGATGATTTGTGCGTTGCGTTCCGTCTTAAACGTGTCAGGGAACAGCCCGCGCACCGCTTCCCAGGTGATCGACTGCATCTGACGCGGCAATATACCACGCTCCTGAGCGGCCCGTCGATAAGCTTCGGCGTAGAGACCGTAGTTTCCTGACACGCCGGAAATTGACGACCCCTTCGTCGTGCCTCTGCCCGCGACGGTCGTGTTCTTGAAATTGTGGTCAACCTCAAGAGAGTTGCCGGAAAGAGGCCGGAGCAGGCCGGCAGCCACTGCATGCGTGTCGATCGTCACGTCGCCGTAGGGTGAGTTGGGGTCGTAGATGTTGTTGTAGAAGTTCCGCACCTTGTGACGCTCGCCCATCAGGCCGGAGATCGTCCTGACATCGCCGTTCGCCTCAATGGCCCCGATCGCCTTACCGATTTCGTTAAGGGAACCCCATGCCACCCTCGACGGAGAGCCGTCTAGATTGGTCGCAACGTCGAGGAAGTCACCCTCGGGTGATACAATTCGGTAAGCCGGGGGAGTGTAAGTTTGATCGTGCAGGCGCACGAACAGAGCGCGCAAGGTATTCTGCACCGCCGGATCTGGGTCAGTGATCTGGTCATAGGATTTGCCCCTGATCGCATCTAGCAGCGGGACGTATTTAGGCTTGTTGAACACAGGCTGACCATTTTGGTCTTTCAGCGTGAAAAACAAGTTTTCCATCTCAGGCGTGAACGTCGTCGGCGTGCCACCCTTGGGCTTGACGACATCAAGCACGCGCTGCGCCAGGCTGACGTTCTGGTACCAGTCCTTCTGCGGAGACAGAGCGGCGAGAGCACCGGCGATCGATGTGTCGGGGACGCCGTACTCCTGTGACCACCGGTCGGTGATGTTGCGCGCACCATCATACCAGAGCTGGCTGCGCTCCCGAGTAGCGGCCGGCACCTGGTCGTGCAGGTAGAGCAGGTTGTCTTTGACATGCGTGATGAACTGCTCGGCGGTTTCGTCCGTCGTGGCGCCGGGCTGCGGGCGCATGTTCGGATAGTCGCGCGTGATGTTGACGTTGAACTCGTAGACCTTGGGGTCTTGTTTCAGCTCGTCGTAACCGATCACCAGCTCGCCCGTGTAGGGGTCTTCCGTCGCCTTGGCTGCGGTCGGAAAGCGGGTCGAGATCCGCCCAGGCAGGCCGCCGAGAGACGGGGCCTGAACCGCTTCGCCGGTGCCCGCCAGCCTGCCCGCCACCGCCAGCGCACGGTCGACCACAGGCCCGACGGGGTTGCTGTAGAGCGTGCTGCCTTCGCGTGCGATGCGCTGCTGCGCCTCTTGCCCCAGTTCTTCGATCGTCTGCCGGATGCCGGGGATTGCCTGACGCATGGCACGCCCGCCGGCGGCCGTGAGAGGGATGGCCTCTAGCACCGACAGGCCAGCCTCCAGCGCGCCCAGCGCGGCGGTCACGTTGTCGCCGCTGTTCAGCCCGCGACTGAACGTCTGATAGCCCTCCTGGCCGCCGTAGACGGCCCCCAGAGGCGTGAGATCGGCCAGCCCTATGCCGAGGTCTCGCGTGGCATTCGGGTTGCCCACGATGCTCTCAGCGAGCTGACGGGCAAAGAACTGATCCGCGCCGACGCTCTCAAAGATCTGGCGCAGAACGTCTGTGTGACCTTCGCGGATTGTCAGATCTTGCGGCTCGATTGTGCCGGTAGCGGCGGCTGCTACATCCTGGGGCGACATCTGCTCACGCGGCGCTCCAGGCGCTGCAACGCCGGCCGCTTGCAGCTCAGGCTCCGTGAACCCGGCCGCAAGATAGTCTTCGTAGGCGCGCGGCATCTCGGCGCGGAATGCTTGGATTTCCGCCGTACGGTCGACCGCCGCCGGCTCCTGCCACGACGCCGTCGCCTGGTCGAAGACCTGATCCGGCGGCGGCTTGCCCACATCCTGCGGCGGCACGGGATCGACGACCTTCTCCTCGCCGATCTTCATATAGCCGCCGGACGGCAGAGGCATGAACATCTCGTTCGCGCCGCGCTGCTTGTTGTAGGTCACCTTCTTCTGCTTGATGGCACCGGGGTTGATGCCCGCCTTGCCGATCTCTTCCGCGTCGAGATAGCGCGACAGCTCGGTGTCAACGTCATCGGGGATGGCCGGGTTCATTCGAAGATCCCCTTGCTGATGTAGTCGCCACGGATGATCGTCTTGATGCGGGCGTAGTTTGTGGCTTGCAGCTTCTGCTGCTCGTCGCTCAACCCTTCATACCACATTTCGATGCGCGCCAAAGGATCGGTGTCCGTCGGGCTGAGATCAAGGCCGACCGTGTTGCGGTTGAAAGCCTCCACAGTCTCGGCGTACTCGACGCGCAAGGCGTCCTTGAAGAACACCATCTGCTCGCCGATCAACTCCTGCGTGCGGGCCAGAACCTGCTGCGATGTCAGAGGCGCGCCGGAGATGCGGGCCGTCTCAGCCTCAAGCTCGATCGCGCCGACGACGGCCTGATAGGATGCCTTCGCCTGCCTGCCGCGATCAGGATCTGCCGCAAGCAGCTCGTCATAGCCGAACTGAGACGCAGCCAACCGCTTCGCCAGGGACACGCTTTCTTCGGCGCGCGTGTTGATGCCGGTCAGCAGCGATGTGAACGTCTCCTGCTTGAGGTAGGGCGCATTCCGTTGCAGCTCCTCGACGGTCAGGGTGCCGCGCTCTTTCCGATCCAGCATGCTCGAGAAGATGATGCGGTTGTCCTCGGCCGCGAACGTCGGCATGCCCGCCGCCGCAATGGTGCCCTCCATCGCCTCGCGCTGGTCCGGGGTCAGATAGTTGCTGCTGCCTGTGTAAGCGAGGATGGCGCGCTGCACGTCGCCTCCGTTGATCGTGCCGCCCATCGAGTCGGCGAAAGCCTTCAACTGCGGCGTGATCGGGACGACCGACGCGACCTCGTCCAACGTGTAGTTGCGCCCCGGATCGAACCCGAAGAACCTGTTGTAAGAGCTTGTTACGATGTCCTTTTCCTGCGTCTCGAACCGTTGCTCCATCTTGCGACGGGCGTCATCGAAGACCAGCGCCTGTTTCAACGCGCCGTCGAGGATGTCGATCGCAGCCACATCGGAGACATTGCGCAAACGCAAGAACGTATACTGCGCGTCGCCCAAGCCCATCACAGTCTGCGCATATTCATCTTCCGTAATCTCTCCGCGTTGCAGCGCGTTGGATGCGTCGAGCGCCTCCATCAGCGCGAACGCCTTCATAGGGTCGTTGGCGACGTAGGCGGTTGTGACGTTCTTGGCGATGTCGAGATCCATGCGCGAGAACGTGCCCTGCACCGCAGCCCCGTTAGCCCGCCCGCCTGCGACCATCGCCGCGCCAGAATTGCGCAGATCCTGCTCGAAGAAACCAGCCTCACGCGGGTCTAGATCGGGGTCGCTGGCGAACGCGACATAGGCCGCCTGCCGAGCAGCCAGGGCAGCAGCCTCGGCCGCCGCGATGCGCGAATCCATTTTCCCGCGCAGGCTGAACCGCATGCCCAGCTCCATCTGGCCGAAGCTGTCGTTGAATTTTTGCAGCGCGCGGCGATCGCGCAGGCCGCCCATCAACTCAGCCTTGACCGACGCCGTCTCACGCTCCCAGCGGTTGTCCGTGTCAAACACGCTGTAGGGGTCAGAGCTGGCCTCCATCTCGCGAGCCTTCTCACGCAGAGCGGCCTCCGCGCCGAGCAGTTTTTCCGACAGTTGAGCCTCGACGGCAGCCTCGTAGCGCATAGCGGCATATTTGCCGATTTGATCTAGCGCCTCTCCGACCACTGCGCCTCGGCTCAGAGCCTCGTTGACGAACGGCTCCATGCTCATGCGCGCCCTGATCGAGCGGCCCGGTGCCTCGCCTGTCGGAGCTGCCTGCGTGCGGTAAAGAGGTATTCTCATTATCCGATCCTCGGGGCGAACATGCCGCTCTGATAGCCGATTTGCGCCGCCTGCCCGATGCTGCCGATCAAGCTTCGCGTGCCCTGCGCACGCAGGCTGGCCGCCGTGGCGCCGGCCTCCATGCGAGACAGCTCTGCATTGAGGCGCGCCTCTTCCTGAGCGTCAGAGATCTGCTGGTTCACGATGGCGTTGTTGAACTTATCCACAGCCAGCTCATACTCGAACTGTCGAGCATTCTCGCGCAGAACCTGCACAGGCGTTCCTTGTGCAATGTCGATGCCGGCATAGCCGAACCCTGCGATAACCTCGCCCTGGACGCCCTTGAACTCTTTCCGCTTCAGCTTTTCGCTGATGACGATGTTCGCGTTGATGATCTTGCGCTGTTTTTCAAGCAGGCCGATGTCGCGCTCAATGAGACCGGCGTTGAACTCGCCGACTTTCTGCGCCGCTTGCGCCGCCTTATCGGATGCCTGCTGGTCCTGCACGCCTTGCAGGAGAGCAGATCCGAACATCAGGATCTCAAAGCACATCGCGTCACCTACAAGTCAAAAGTGTTGAGGCGCGGATACAGCGCGAGCACAGTCAGCGGAAGCGGTTGAGTCTGGCGAACATAGATCCGATCGTCGTCCTCAAAGCCGCCGGGGAACTCCACCGTCTTATCGCCCGTATACAGCGGCACAGCCGTATCCATAGACATTGAGCTGTCGCGGAAATAGATGCGATCCACATCTGCACTCGCAGGGCCGACCTCCAAGCCCACAGTGCGATAGAGTCTGAGCGTGATCGCATGGATGCGTTTCGGTTTCCCTTGGCTCGTGCCATCGCTTGACCCCGCCTCCAGCCTCAATGTCCGCATTTCACTCGTGTAGCCATAACCGATCGACGCGCTTGTCGCGCTGAACGCAAGAGAGATCGCGCCGTTCGACACGGTTCTGTCAGGATGGCTGGCACCGTTCGCGAGCACCGACACAGTCTCGCCAGGCAAATGCCACAGCCCGCTCAATGAGGTGATCGCGCCGCCGCTGTAGCTCAGACCGCTATCGACAAAGTAGGCGCTGGTCGTCTGGTCGCCGAACTCAAAGACATTGAGGCGCTCGATGTATCTCTTCGTCTGCCCGTCGATCGTGCGCTTGACGACCATGTACAGTTCGTCTTCCGCGTCATCGTTGGGCAACGTGGCGATGCTCTCGACGACAGCCTGACCGCCACTGAACTCGCCGCCGATGACGTGCTTGTGCCAGGCGACGACCTGCTCATCGCGGCGATACGTCATGCCCAATAGCGTTCCATCGGCCCGCACGGCCCATATAACGCTGTCCGGCTCTTGCTGATAGGCGAACTCAGTTATGCCGCCTTCGGTAATGTGCTCGGCCAGGATCGTCATGTCGGGGGCTTGATAACCCGACGTGTCAACCTCGCCGACATATCGGAACTCGCGCACCTTCTTGTTGCCGCGCTGCAAGAACAACGTGACATCGGCGACCTGAACGGGCTGAACCGGCGCGGACCCATAGTTCGAGTACTTGCGGATTTGCGTCGTCGTCGGCGTCACAGGCCCGTCGTTGGTCGTCGTCAACACATATTCGCCGCCGCTGGTGCCCAAGACCAAGATCCTGGTCGCCGACAGAAAGCGTATGGCGTTGACCTGGTTTGCCGCGATCGTGTAGATCAGCGCATCATCAGCCAGCGTGCCGACCGTGAAGTTCAGATAGTCCGCGCTCTTCGAGAACCAGATCGTCTGCGGGTTGTTGTTGGTGCCTGCGAACACCAGCCTCTGCTCGAAGAATGTCACCACGCTCGGACGGTTGTTGCTGCCGCTCAGGCTCGGTGTCGGGCTTCCCGTGATGGTGGCAGTCGCCAGCGTCCATGCGTTGTGGTCAGTGCGCGAGAGCGTGCGAATGTCGTAGGTCGGATGCACCAGATACATCACGTCCGCACTCTGGGCGAAGTTCAGCGCGGGCAGGTTGGCCGTCGTGTAAGGCGTCGTGATCTCATAGATCTTGTCAGCCGTGCCGCCGGTCGTGAATGTCGTGAAGTTGGTCGTGTCGATGGCATTGCCGAATAGATCGGTCAGTGTGAACGTGTTGGTCGTAACGTTGGCAACGCGGAAGTTGCGCCCATTCAACTGGGTCATGCCGCCGACGCCGATGATGTAGATCTCGTCCCCATTGGCAAAGCCGTGGCTGTTGGACGTGATGACACCGGGGTTCGCCTTCGTGATCGCCGTGATCGTCTTCGGAGCGCCGG
>Ga0315902_10004815_pt1 | contig 19291 bp, 16 predicted proteins | sample LakEriMetagenome_9_FD_203523 | JGI IMG/M metagenome (GOLD analysis project Ga0315902, IMG submission 203523) | Freshwater fungal communities from buoy surface, Lake Erie, Ohio, United States - Buoy 12 MA117 | ecosystem: Environmental > Aquatic > Freshwater > Lake > Lake biofilm | place: USA... | reverse complement strand
GCCGATGATTTACAAAAAAATAGAATGTCTGAACTCGAAATACGTCTCAAAGAGAAGCAATCAGAGATGGACAATATGTTGAATAATAAAAAACCGGAGCAGATCGATTTTGCCGATAAAAGCGTATCTGATGATAAATTATCTAGCAATGAGATGGAGCGTTTATTGGCAGAAGCATTGTCGTCTCGTGAACGCGAATTGGATACATTAGTTCCTACTCCTGGCGATAAAGTAAAGTTACCGGAATCTATTTCATCCAGCGTCCGCATTGCGACCCCTAAACGCCCTCAAGAATCTGTGAAAAAGAATGTTTCTTTTAATGAAACTGAAAATGAACAAATTGTATATTCTAGTGATGTAAATATCGGCGTGGAAGTGAATGGGGCTAAAAATGTTGATGAAAATATGAATGATAATGGGTTATCATTTTTAGCAAAACTTAAAAAGTCTTCGGGTGATGTTCCGACACCGTCATCGCATACCCGGCATTCATATAATACAACCCCACTAGATGATATTATGGCGTCGGGAGGGATGGATGATGACGATGAATGCGATGAAGGCGGGAGGGATGATCGGAACCTGGAGATGAGAATTTTTGAGAGACGAAAAACAGATGAAACGGCAAGCGCGGGAGAATCTCATAAATTAAATGAAAAAATAAATATTATTCAAAATGAGTTACAAGACATTAAAAGAATGCAGGATAGGATATTGAGTATTTTGGAAAGTAAAATATCATCATTGATTTAGTTAATTGTTTAACATATTAATATATTGAATTATTTAATATATTAATAATATATATATATTTACAATGACGCGTTATTTGACTACCAGGAAGCGAAATATTAAAAAATACAAAAAAAGTCGAACAGGTAGAGGTAAAGGGCGAAGAAGTATTAGGCGGTGTAAAACAAGAAAACCGAAAATATTTAGAAAGGCAAAGAGACATACTGTTAGTAAGAGAAGGAATATGGTGGGTGGTGTGTGTGAAGGATATAATTTTTGGGTTACATCTAAAGACGTCTTAAGTTCTAAGCAGTTTAAAGATATACTTACAAATCAGGAAAAAACACTAACACTAAAACTAACACTAATAGGATATTGTATTGCTTTCGTAACCAGACTCGATGGAATATTAAATGCAGACAATAGACCCGAATATCTGGTTTTTTTTAGGTATGCTGCTGATGGTGCTGCTGATGGTGCCGATAATATTGTAATTGTACGTGCTAAATGTCCAATTGATATCACAAAAATTAATTTTCAAACTTCAGGTTCTGACTATACTCCATTAATTATTGGTGTATTAAAAGTTTCATTAAATGCAGGTAATTTTAAAAAACAGGATGGTTATGAAATTCCTTTAGCAGCTGTCAACAAGTTGCTGAGTAAGTTACACTGTAGAAGTAGTATGTCTGAACCAGTTACATCAATGTTTAATTCTTATGTAATTATATCTACTAATGGTTCTTACCGTATTGTTGTTTGTAATGTCGAGAATAGCCCATTTACGCCAACATTTATACCATTAAATACCACACAAAATAAATCCACCAATATTAGTAAATTACTTGAAAATGTGGTAAATTTAGAAAAGGTTAATGATTATCCTGTAAAGGGCTTTTTTAGAGTTCTGCCGGAACTACAGTATCCTAGTATTGCTTATCATATTACAGAGGAAGAAGCTATGAAATTACAAAGCACGGTTGACGCTCTACGTGGATACCAAACCCCGAATGATTCACCAGAAGCTCGAGAAGCTATGAATACATTTGAGCTGGAGAAGGTGGGTAAATTACCTAGTGACTCTTCATTAACTTAATAAAAATATAAATATAAATATTATATAACAATATATATCCACATCTACCCATATTATATAATGTATTACATCATACATTATATCATACATTATATCAAACACACTAAAATATAATCATCACAATGAGTTATGGTTTCGATTTTGCCACTCCTCCTGAACCACTGGCAGTAGCACCAGCACTTCCACTTCCACTTCCGCTATCCTTTTTTTTAGGTGTTGGTATTGGTATTGGTGTTTTCGATGGTCTGCTTGATAATGCTCCCGCCGTCGCTTCTGTTATCGGCACATATTTCATCTTACCCTCAGCATTCTTAGCTATTTGTCCAACGACAAGTGGTTCACCACCCACCTCTTTTGCCACCAGGTAGCTTCCCCAGTCGTAAACAATATTTGTAACCTTATCATACGCAAACTGTTTATTCTCCCCAGCAATCTTCATCTCCATTGAAACCAATTTCAATGTCGTCTGTTTCGTATTTCGCGCCGAAGCAGCATCCGATTCTTCATTCTCGATCGCAGGAGAAAACGCAAACTTATTCGAAGTCACGCTTCCAAATGTAAAGCATTTCAATCTCTCCTTCGAAGCAGAATCACGATGTATTACGCAGTCAATCGACGCCTGTTTTATCGCCAATAATAACTGATGGTTGATCTCCTCCTTAATACTCGATATCTCAAACAGCGCCTCATCAGTCGACAAAGGCTGTTGCGCATTTTTCTTGCTCACATCATTTATCCTAAGCTGCAGTGATGAATCGTCTGCCATCTGTTGCGGCGTAAATGTCATTATATATAACATTACATTTACTGTGCGAAGTTTTTCGTCTTTTAGGTCATTGTGACTACAAATGCGTCTAGCCCTCCCAATAACTTGCTCGATTCTCACTGGCTGCCAATATGGCTCTGTAATATGAACCCAACGGACGTTTCGTAAGTTAATACCTTCAGCGCCTGATGCCGTAATCATAAGCACTTTAATAATTTCACCCATAAAATTATTCCCCGATTTTTGCTGGAGTTGTTGCTTTATATTGGCAGGCACATATTCCCACGTGCTGTTAAATATATTCCTTATGATCTCGCGCTCTTCATCTGTCTCTGTTCCGGTATATAGAGCATACATATGTTTTCCCTTATCTTCGTCTCTTATATCCCATATCCAATTCCCCGAACTATCTTTCCTTATTCGAAAACGTGCATAACCATTTGCCTCTAGGACCATAGAAAAAATACGAATACCCTCAAGCGAACGAAACTGGCTATACACCAAATGTAGCCCGGAATGATGCGGGTCCTGTATATTCTCCAACATCGCTAAAAACTTGGGACTAAAATTCTGTAACTCGCCACCATCCTGCGGTTTCGTCAAGTATCGCTGTTTTCCACTTTCCAGTTTAGCCAATGCGATATCTATACGTTTCGAATACGTGGCGTCGACCTTTTTCGCAATACTTTCGGTCATTTCCTCAATATCGTCACTTGTATGTTCTCCGTTTAAATTATCGGTTCTTTCTTCTGCTCTAATCGCATCTACATCTTCTTCATTTGTGCCGTCGTTTATTGCTCCTTCTACATCTTCACCCTCTTTCGGCAGCGGGCGATGTATTTCGGTGGGGAAAACAAAGTTACAATATAATCGTGAAAAGATTCGATATGTGGACACGGCATCTTCATAGATATCTTCGCCTCCAGCACCCGAGCCCGCCTTTCCTTTACTGGGGCGTTTAGACCGGGATTTCTTTTCCAATTTTCTTTCTGCTTCGCGTGCCTTCTCATAGGCGGCGAACTGATGGTCGCTCATCGGAATTCTTACAACACGGAAGTTTATAGATTTCTCATATGCCGGCATAAGCTGTTCTTGTGCGCTCCTAAAGTATGAGGCAAGACCTAGAATGCGTCGCTGAAACATATTGATATTTTTCACATTCCCTGTTTCTGCGTCTATAAAATACGACCGAAATGCGTCGAGACTATCAGGCAATGCTTTATGATTCTCGATTGTTATACTTCCAGGTATAACATTTATATCCCGCCCACGAAGCGTAGCGAGAACCAGGCGTTCGAAATCTGTATCACTAACATACGGCGAATCACCCTCCGGTGCTATTTTTACAACACCAATATATTCTCCGCGATCATTTACGTTTACAAATCCAAAAGGGTTTCGCGTTATCGTAAGCACGCGAGAGCTATCGTTATAATCAATATAGTCCAATATGTTTACATTGGCAAGTAACTGTTCGATAACTTTCTTGTCTATTTTTGACTGAGACGTAATCTGAAGCGGGATTTTCCACGTTTTAATATAGCCGCGCAAAATATTGAAAAGCACGGCTACTTCATTGGGGTAGTTAATAACCGGCGTTCCACTAAGAAGAATAATCTTTATATTTTCGGCCTGCATCAACATATTATAAAGACGCATCGGAAGAGTATCTTTGCGCTTCAGTTTGTTTACAATGCGGCTAATAAAATTATGGGCTTCATCGATGATTACTACGTGATCTGAGAAAGGGTTTTTGCTAAAATCGGCGGATAATGTTTTTAAGTTACTCATTCTCATTCCGTTATAATTAAGAAACGTATACTTTACGTCAATCATTGCATTTAGTTGTTCATCCAGACTAGTGCGTTGATCGCGATTTAATGATTCATAGTTGGTCGGCTTTTTAACATTGACAAGCCACGCTCCTTTTTGACGAGTAATAAATTCGCGCGGCAGTGTTAAAATCGCGGACAATGTTTGTATCATCGGATCAGCTGCACTTTGTATCGGAATAAATTCCCAGAATTGATTTTTCTTGTATATATCATCACCACATTTTTTCAACTCTTCTATATAGTTTCTACGCAGCGAAGCAGGGGTCATAACAATGACATTTTTATGAGTTTTCAAACCCTCTGCAATTGAAATAGATGAGCACGTTTTACCACTTCCAAGACCGTGGTATAATAATAGACCGCGATATGGTGTGTATATATTCAGATAATCGCGAACTATTTTTTGGTGCGTTAAAAGAGAAAAATCGGACGTAGATGATGGGTCACACGAAAGCTGTTCTTTTTGACTAGATATTTCTTCGTGGTATCGCATAAAAAGCTGATTAATAAAATTGATAAATTTCTCACGATTATTCATATAGTAATTTGAAACAATAACGCCAGGCGGACGCGCTCTAGGCAATCGTTCACGAACGGCGGCGTCGGTTATCACCATACTTTCTATGTCGCTACTCATTGCGCCAAATGTTGGTGCATCGGTTATGCGTCCGCGTGCCTTTTTAACAAGAGTTGATGCGCTGCTTGTCAATACTGATGATGATTGGTCGGCATCGGCATCGGCATCGACACCACTCGCTTGGAGTTTATGACCCATACTAAGAATGAGAGACGCATCTTCGACGAGATGTATCTTACTCGGAAGTTTTCGTATAATAACGATCTGTCTTGTAAGACTTGATGCTGCTTCTGAAGATGGGAATGGCGCTGCTACTTTAGATGCCAAAGATTTACCCATCATTTCGTGAGGTTTAGCCAATCGTATAGGCAATACGTTACTAAGATTCTGGTAAATTGATTTAGGGTCAACCAATTCTTCTTTTGCTTTATTTACAATAACTATATTTGGTGGCTGGATCGCGCCTTCCACGCTTGCAGGAGGCATAGCAACCATATTAATAACAACTTTCTGGCGTTTTTCTGGAACTGGGCGCGCGTTTGTCGCGTCACCGATCCCGGGTTTCGCTTTATCTTCGAGTCTTTGTAATACAGATGGAGGTGCTAAATTTGTCTGGAGAGCGTGAATCATTCTTTGCTCAGCATAGTTTACACCCGGTTGGCCACTTGGAAGAATACGAGGACCTATTTCAGGGGCTTGTAGAAGTTGTAATTTCGGATCATACGGAACATCGCCTTCCTCAGTTGTTTCTTCGCCCTGGTGTTGCTGTTGAAGTAAAACCGCTCTATCTTTAATAGACTGTTCATGAACAGACCGTGGCAAAAGAGCTTTAGGATCAGATGTCACATTTGTTTCCGATGCCGCTGATGCTGATGATTGTGCAGAATTTTCGTTAGAACCGAATACACCTTTAACGGATGATAATAAAGAACCTAATGCTCCTACACTAATGGTAGACGGTGATGGCATTAAAGATAATCGTTTTGATTTTTGTCGTTGAAGCGATTCTTTAATTTCCCTATTTTCTTCTATATCAGCTTTAGATGCTTGAGCGGGATTTGAAATTTTTTGATTGGATTCTAATAATCGTGATTCTAAATTTTGTATCCTTGCTTCGAGTTCAGTATCTTGTTCCATTATAATTTATAATATACGAATAAAAATATAATAAGTATTATCATTAATAATAGATATTTAAGTTATTATTACGTCATTATTTATTTTGACGTTGCTCACATACACTGTAGCGCAAATTCACAAGCCATCTGCTCCGCTTTTTTTTTGATTTTGTGTGTTCCAGATGCAAAATGAACTAGGATATACCCTTTCTCTTCATAATGTTTACGAATATTCGCAAATGTATTTAAATCGCTATACTTAATTGCGTCATTATAATCCATATGGTATATTTCTTTGCCTAAACATAAATAAACACCCATAGTATACCCACTTTCAGGATCGTGTTGAATTTCTAAATAGTCTGGTGTCGTTTTGAACTCTTTCTGAATTTTCACCTGAAGAATATTCTTATAATTGTCGTCATTTTTGATGAGAGCAATCCAGTCTATGTGTCGCTCAAATACTGCTTCAATAAATTTTTGCGCCATTTGGAATCCCGGACCCGTCACAAATACATTATCAAACCATTTATCATCATCGTGAATACTTATTTTATTGAAATCTAGGAATAGCGCTCCAATAAATGCTTCGAAAAGACAGCCCAATTTTTTAAGATTCGTCCTTGTGCGTTTTTCCTCTGCGTGTTTGGAAATAATAAACCATTTATGTAGTCCCATTTCGATCGCAAATTTGCCAATAGATTCGTTCTTGACAATGGCGATTTTCTTTTCGGTCATAAAACCTTCGTTCTCTTTAGGGAATCTACGATAAAGATAGTATTTTGTAACACACTCTAGGACACCATCACCAAGAAACTCGAGGCGTTCATTTGATTTCGTCTTCAGAGCAATACAATTCGAAGGTTGAGGCATAATTTTTATATTCTCGCGGGCATTTTCTAATTGAGGTCTTTTCGTATATGATGCGTGTATGAAGGCGCGGCGATAAAGGTCGTAATTATGAAGACACGCAGGAATTCCATATGATGAAAGAATAGATTGAACTTCATTCAATGTAATCTCTCTATTTTCCGGGTTATATGGATTGAAAATGTAGCCATCTTCACACGGAAGAATATCTGAATCGTTTAATATATTTTTCGATTCAGGGTTGGATAATTTAGGGGAAGATGTTTCGCTGGATGTCATATTATTGTCTTTGTTAGTGGTATCGTATAATAGTATTCAATAAATATCTTTAAACTATTTCAATTTAGTCTATTTAAAAATAATATTCCCATATATTCCCATATATTCCCATATATTTGTAATGAATAATTGTTTATACAATAAAATATTTAGAACATAAATATAATATTTATGATACAAATATAATATTTATGATACAAATATAATATTTATGACCAAATATAATATTTATGATACAAATATAATATTTATGATACAAATATAATATTTAGCATATATATAATAAGCATAAAATGGTTGGAACAGGACTTGTTGGTAGAGTCTTAAGAGTTGATTCTCTTACGAATAATGGATGTATCTTTGGCAGTATGGCGGGTCTTGCCCCCACTGTAGGATTGAATCCGAATCTTTTGAACGTGTATCGCAAGGATACTAACTATTGTCAGTGGAAGTGTCTCCCTCCCGGTTGTAAAGATGGTTTTGCTTATATGAAGAAACACGGTCTCATATTTAGCAACAAGGCAACTGGTGGTATCGGTAGGTCACAATGGTCTCCTGGTATCAACATCCTTAAGGGTGGTGGTAAGCAAACTTGGATTTAATACTACTATTAATAGTAGTTTCATAATAAACGCCGATAAGTATTTCATTATATTTTTATATTTTGTATAATCTTGAATTTTAATATTACAAGATTATATACGTATACATATACATACATATTTAGATGCCTCAAAGAAACGCACCAAAAAGTCGCAATGGACGCTCTGCAACGGCGCGTCGCGTCTTGTTTAGCGGACCTGGATCCGCTGATGGTCTTTATGCCAATACGCATAATGGTGGTGGAACGAAGAAAGGTGGAGCGCAACCATCCGGAACAGGATTTATGATACCGTTTGCGCAGAGAAGTCAAATTGCTGTTCCGGCCCTTAATAAGGATTACTTATTTAAGTTTAGACAATACTATGACGCCCCTCGCCACGCTGGGCCTAAATTATAAATATATAAACCATTTAGAAACTCCTCAATATAATATGATAACACGCAAAGTATTATCATATTATACTATAGAATACTTACATTCTCTATTTTAATCGACGCACCCATATACCCATATACTCTATAAGCACTATATATCATAATGCTTATCATAGTAGACAATCGTGAAACAGAATTATTTCCTCTTATTGAACGACGCATAGATACTATCGATATTTTAGAGAAAGAGTCGGTAGCGGAAGCTGTGGCAGCTGCAGCCGCTAAAGGTAAATGTAAGGGTGCGACTCGATGTTTGATCCCCCCTCATCTTTATCAGGAAGTAGATGTAGTGGATGAGTGCTGTAATGTTTCAAATACTAGTGAGACATCAAAATCGGGAGAAAATGATAAATCCCATAAAATAAAAAAGGAGCAACTTCATATAGGCGATATCGTATTCGAGGACAAAATGGGGAAACAAGTTCTTATATTTGAGAGAAAGACGCTGTATGATCTTGCGGCGAGTATAAAAGATGGTAGATATAAAGAGCAGTCATTTCGACTCGATAAAGAGGCAATACATAATCATAATATTGTGTATATTATTGAAGGCGATATCGAGAGATACAATGAGAAAAAAGGGCGTATTTCAAAAAAGATTCTCATTAGTAGTATGTTTTCCTTGCTATATTACAAGGGATTTTCGGTATTTAGGACGAACTCGATTTGTGAAACGGCGGATATTATTGTTTTTTTTGCTGATAAATATGATAAGACGACTGTTGCTGATAAAACACGATGTGCTTATTATGGAGGAGGGAGCGTAGTGAGCGGCGGTGATATTATGGAAAATGTGATTATGCCAACTACTACGCCTATAACGCCGCCTACATATAAGGATGAAAGTGAAAAATATTGCGGTGTTTTTAAAAGCCATAAAGAGAAGAACGAATATATTACTCCGGACAATATAAACATAATAATGTTGGCGTGTGTGCCAGGAATAAGCTCTAAAATAGCGACCCAAATTATGAATGAATATAAGACAATACAAAATCTCTTATATCAACTTGAAAAAGAGCCAGACGTATTGAATACATTTATGTTAAATACAGACTCTGGCGCGATACGTAAGATAAGCAAAACATGTGTAGATAATATTAAGAAATTTCTATTGAAATAGTAGCGTGGCGTGGCGTGGCGTGGCGTGGATATACGAATATATTTATTGACCAACCGATACAGCTACATTATTATCATTGTAGTAACCGGCGTCGACTAGCTCTTGTGTGAAATCAGCACCTCCCCAATTCGGATCCATAGGATTAGGACTTAGACCGGTGGATTGTGTTATATAGTCGAGCATCATATCGGGTGTAAATTCGCCCTGGTCTATATTTGAATCGTCGTAACCGGGATAGGAGTTTATGTTATATGGTTTATCGTCACGAGAAGCATCTAATAATTTGGTTATATGCCTTCTAGGAGGAGGCATTCTTATGGAAGATATGGGAGGCAATCCTCCTTGTAAATCTGTAGGACCGGGACGAATTTTATATACTGATTCTCCTTGTGTGTCCTCGGAGTGCTGTAAATATAAGACAGGACATACTAATCCTGATGCCTTTTGCCACTCAACGAATTCCGTGTATTCTTCTAAATTATTAAATGTTACTGGGTTTACGCCCGGCACATTAAGTTTTTTAGAATTATATAAATATAATTGTGAGCCTTTTTGTATTAAAATATTTGGACAATTCGTGTCTTTGCCATCAATGCTCATCGATAATGCCTCCCGGAAGCCTGCGCTTGTATAATTTAATACGAAATATGTAACAATAACAAATAATGCGGTTATTAGTATAATTTTATAAGTCATTTTATTGTTGTATAATATAATATATATATATAAAATATGAATATTTAATAAATGGTTTTTAATAAAATGCTCATATATATTATTTTTTTGTCTAAATATAATATATATACGGATATATACAGATATATACAGATATATTGCATAACAAATGACTGGGGGAGTATTAAGTTTGACTGATAATGAAATCGCCTTGTTAAAAACTAAACACGGTATTGTATTATTTCATATGGATGGATGTGGGCATTGCGTTAATATGATGCCTGCCTGGAATCGCGTAGTTACAGAACTAAAGGATAGTATGAAAAATGATATTGTTTTAGGTGCTGTGGAAAGAAGTAATATCGAAAAGTTCCATCAACACGGAATAAAGCCAAATGTAAATGGATTTCCTACTGTTCTATATTTTAGTCCGTCGAAATTACATAGCCCGGAGGTTTATAATAAGGATAGGAGTTATGAAGAATTCAAGCGTTGGATTATGGAGAAGTCGAAAAAAGGTAAGGGCAAGAATAGCAGTGGGAATAATAACAACGTATTGACTGCGATTAAAAATTATGATAAGCAAATGAAACGTAGGATTAGGACTGAACGATTTATAGGTGACAATAATGATATAATTATTAGACAGGAAGGTGGCGGTGGCAGACGTAGGAGAAGCAGGAGAAGCCAGAGAAGCAGGAGAAATCGTGTTAAAAGATTGAAGCGAACTCATAAACATAGAAGAACGCATCGAAGACGCACGTATTGTAAATACTGTTCTAAACTTGATGTTAAGCGTGGCGGTAGTGGGTGTGGTTGTAATCAGCAGTTGATTTAATGTTATTTATAAATAAAAATAATGTGTGTATGTGTGTATGTATTATTATCATTATAATACATTATTTTTATTACGATATATATTTGTTGTTTTTTGTTATCTTGTATTATTTTCTATGTTTATGCGATTTACGGGATTTACGCAATGCTCGTTTCGTTCTCCCTTTTTTGCCACCTCTTGCCACTCTAGTTGGGGGCATTTGGGGCAATTTTAAAACTTGATTCTGCACAGGATTCGGTATGGTATCTATTTCGACCATAGCTGTCCCTGTAGCGACACATATAATGAATTCTCGCATTTCGGTTAATGAGATTTCTACACCAGCGATCGACGTAGCTGATGGGTATTTTTTATTTGTATATTTTTCCAATTCGATAATTGCTTCTGCGTAAACATCATCAATTTTTTGATTTATCGCCGAATTCTTTCCTCCAATAAGACCAGTTATATTTCCTAAAATATCCCTAAAAAAAGATACGGAATGGACAATTGTTCCTCTTACTAAACCAAGTGGTTTATATTTTCTATCGTCAAGGGTGTTTAGTGTAATTATATGCATATTTGATGTTTATATAGGTATGCTATATTTATATATTATATATTAATATTTTTGTTTTTATGAAGTCAGGAAATTGAAACAAATATTGCGCTTAATAGTATATGTAGAAATAAAACCCGTGTAAATAACACAACACGCACTTATACTATTCACTTCATACTATGTCAGCAACTTTGTCTTCATCTGTGTCGTCATCTTCGTCCATTATCGTTTCGAAACGTGTGAAGAATATTTTCGGAAATGAGTCGATAAAATTACAGAGTGCGATATTGATGAAACGCAAAACAAATATCAACAATATCGACAACAAAAACAATGACAATATAAAAATTATGATAGACGTCAATGACAATATAAACAATGTCAACAAAATTATCAATTCTACGCTTTATGAAAAACGTGAAAGCGATGATGCCGCGCCTCGTGACTATTATCACAGGCATCGCGACAAGAAATTGGAATACCAGAAGAATTATAATAGGGAAAATGATGAGAAGATCAAAGTATATAACAAGGACTACTATCTCAAACGAAGGGCTGAGATTTTAGAGAAAGCGAAGACGCGTGTTATTTGTGAGTGTGGGTGTGATGTTCAGCTTTCGAATATGAATGCCCACAAAAAGACAAAGAAACATTTGAAACGTGTTGGAACGGTCGGTTCTGGTGATGACGCAAGCGCGAATTAAGCGATATATAGGAAAATTATTATTATATTATTATATTTTTATTGTGTATTATATATAGGTAGAATTTCAATAAAACGATAGATGGAACCATCTCAATCTCAATCTAATACTGATCAATATAATGATAAACTCCATCTATATACGATTAATACTGGTGGATATAATCATTTTTTAAATGTATTATTGAATTTAGCAATACAAATTTATAAAGAAGGGCAAAAATATGGTTTACAATGCGGTATAAATATGGTAAGAGTATTAGATTCTATAAAACGATACAATAATGTATGGAAAGATATTATTTATGACAATGATCTTATTAAAATTATACAAGATGCGGTTATAACAGGTTGCTATTCTGATGAAAAGTCTACTAAGTTTAGTAAAGAAATTACTGATTTAGCAAATCTTAAAAAAGATAACGAAACTTTATTCAAAAAATATGTAGATGAAATTTTAGAAGCTACATCCAACCCTAACAACCCAGGAAAATTCAAAATTGTTCTTCATTCCGGCTTTCAAAAAAAAGTTTTTGGTCGAAGACCAGGTCCTAGTCCGAATTCTACTGATCAAGATGGGGTATTTATATGTAAGCTTAGAAAGGCGATTGTTGCATTTTTGAAGTTTTATAAAATTACATTTGAACTAACTGACAGATTTAAAAAATTTGATGAAGATTGTGATAATGCTATTAAAGATGCTACACCTTTACAAGCTAGTTCACAGAGTTCTACTGATGGATCTGCTAGACTTGCTACAGATTTACAAACTAGTTCACAGGATTCTACTAGACTTAGTCAACCACTTTCCAGTGAAGCTATTCAACGAGGGTATGCAGCTTATTTTGGTCCTCCTATCAATCAAACCGACGGCGGCAGATCATCCAGAAGAAGAAAGGCATACAAAACTACCCGAAGAAATAATAAATATAAAAATAAAAAACAGTATAGAAGAAAAAGACACACTAAAAAATATAAGAAATCACATCGTAAGAGCCGTCGTTAAATTATGCGTATTAGTTATATACTATATTAATACATTACATTACATTACATACATTAATATATAATACATAAACTATATATATTAATATAAAACTGCCACCAATGCCTAAAACATAAATTTATAATTATTTTTTCTTAAGTGTTTTATTGCGTTTGGGAGCTACATTAGTTCTTTTAAATGATTTGTGTTTCCCGTTTATATCAAAGTGTGGATGACTATGATGTGGTGACTGTGATTCTTGTATCATTCTATTTGCACCATCTCCGCGGCTACCTCCTTCATCCTTGTCGAAAAATTCCTTTATATGTTCTAATAATTTTTTGCTTACGATAATATCGACATCCTGTTCTTGTTTGCTTTTTTCAGTAATATTGTATTTTAGTTTCGACATAAGAAAGCTCCTTAGTTCCTCTTTATTTGTCACATCTTTTACCAAATGGGAATTCATATATCTGTCTACGAGTGTCGATGTAGGTATATAATGCTTGTATGCTTTTACGTGAATATAGTAAACATTATCTTCTTCCATTTTGGGGTGAAACAGATCATCTACGAAACAGATTTCAATATCGCGTGGGAGTTTAGTACATCGAAAAAAGTCATCCACCGTTTTTTCTTGTGTGGTGCGATTGAGTTCAAGAACCCTCCCGTCGACTTTAAAAGCGCATATAACTTGTTCAAATATTTTGGATTTTAGTTTTTTCTCGAAATATACTTTAATGTGTTCTACCCATATACGGTCTTGATTATTTGTATATATCATTATATATTTACACTTGTCTTCTTTCTTTTTTTGTAGAATATACTTTAAAATATTAATAATTTGTGGGCGTATAAATTCAGGATATAGATCCAGTAAATCATTGAACATATTGTATGATATTTGTTTATCTCCATAGTATTCGTCTAATGCGTTACAAAATGAACCCAATTCTCCAAAACTGCCAAGAGTTTCATCTAAATCAAAAACTATTACTTTTTTATTTTTAGGCTTAAAATTTATTTTTGTGGGTTTAGGCATTTAAACGAATATAAAATATGATTATATATTTTTGTTATAATTAATGCTTATTATTTTATTAATGAATTACGAAATTAATGAATTATTTTATAATTTTATCTATTTGTAATATAACTTTACTATAATCCGGAATCCGAAAGTTAGTAGTTAATGGGTATTCTAAAAAAAGATGATTATATAAAAATATTAAACTATTATAATATACCGATTTCTTCTACAGATAGTTCTAAAACTATTAAACATAAAGCGGAGGAAATACTCGCGGATAAATTATGTAAATGTATTAAAAAGGTTAAAAAAACGGATGATGAAATAGATACCGAGACACCTACAGAAGCAGAGAGTAAGGCTATTGGAATATGTAATGATTCTATATTTCGGCGAAAAGGTCTTAAACATAGTGGATTTACCTGTAAAAAACGTGCCAAATTTTTAAAATATCCTGGGAAGAATTATTCGCTACAAACAAGAAGCAAATATCTATCAAAGAAGCAAAAAATGCGGCGCATATTATTGACTAGAAAAAATAGAAGTAATTAGATTTGTCAATTAATTTGTTAGCATATGTTGTTGATAACAAATTAATTTTTTATATTTTATTTTATTTAACATAATATAATATAATTATCTAGTTGCCTAGAAGGTAGGCTTTGTCTGACGAGGCTTCTTCGGCGCCGTAGTGCGAGGCGTAGATGGAACATCATCGGTAGTAGTAGGGGCAGGAGTGGTTGCTACGGGTGCCGGCGTCGAAACCGATGCCTCTTGTTGATGCTCTTGCTTCGCGGTATTACGCTCTTGGCGAGGGCGATAAGGAGGACGCTCACCGGGACGACCGCGACGAACCAACATCCACTCACTTCCGCCAGTGCCAGTGCCACTCTCATTACGGTCATATCCGCTACGAGGAGCACCTCCACCACGACCGCGCAATACACGCCCACCACGAGGAGCTCCACTACCGCGCGAGGATCCTTGACCGTCTTGCTGCTGTCGTGGTTGCCTACTTACACTAGCGCCGGAAGACGGTGCACCCACAGCACCACCATCTTGTGTCGCACGCTGTTCACGACGCGTCTCGCAAAACAACTTGCCTCCCTTCACACCACGCACATCACCCGCCTGAAACTTATGAGTTCCAGACTCTGTATCCACGACTGAAAACTCCACATACTCACCCTCTACCAAATACCTGTATTGCTCCTGACTTACAGTAACCGCTGAGTGGTGAACAAAGATCTCACTAGCATCCTTGAACTGGTCGTTGCCGCCGACCACAGAAATAAACCCAAAACCTGTCTTGTTATTGAACCACTTCACGCGCCCAGTAAGACGAACAGGGGCTGATGTAACAGAAGAACTCGCAGAACTCATTGTATGAATACTTGATACTTAAATATGTAAAATGGCTTTAAGTATATTTTCGGAAATATTTATAAATATAATTTCAAATAATTCTTACATTGTCTCATCATATATGAGTAATCAGGCTTCTCGTCAAATTCCAAGCTATAAGAATAATCCAGGATTTTTTTAAATACATACGGAATACCTTCACACAATTCATCAGATGTAGTTTTCAACTTTTTATCGTAGACCATATCTTCTTTCGTTCGTATATCTCCTTTTGGCGGGGACATTCCCATCCAAGGTAATTTCCCTTTTGCCAGGTATATCGCAACATAGATGATTGATATAATATCATCGCGTCTAGAATAAACATCCCCATCGTGTATATGTGTGCTAATATACCGCATTGTTCCTACTATTGACTTATCACACGTATTGGCTACATGTTTATCTCCTTTCATATAAAACCGTGAAAGTCCAAAATCAATAATATATAACCGTTTATCCACACCTACGCCGACGCCACCGCTAACCATAAAATTCTCCGGTTTAATATCGCGATGAACGATACCCGCTTCGTGAATGCGGCCAATAATTTCTATCATTGTAATTAAATATTTAACTGTCTCTATTATGTGTGTCGTTGTGCTCGGTAACGACGATAATGGATATGTCGTATATATACCTTTTTCCTGAATCCGTGGTTGTATTGTTTGCGACACAATTGCACCTCCGCTACCATCGTTGCTTGAGGAAGCAGGTATTGGTGGCTGTTTTACTCCCGATACTTCTATATCTGCTTCGTCGGGTGATGACGATGTAGAGGTTTCGGTGGCAGACGCTGATTCCTTTATATTCATATTTGTGCCGCCTGACTTAACTTTTTCTATTTCTTCGTATAGTGTATGCGAAAATAGATCCATAACAATTATATTCTTATTTGATTCTGTGCCATAGTATCGCAACTTTGGGACCCCTTGTGTTCCTGCCAAATGATTGAGTATTTTTGATTCCCATAAAAGTGTCGGGATTTTTGTGGTTGTAGCCTCGAATTTGATTGCCACTTGATCGCCCGAGATGACGTTTTTGCCTCTATATACACATCCGAAACTCCCTGAACCTATCTTCTTTTCGAATATGTATCTCTGATTGATGAGCGTTCGATGGCGGTATTTTTCTGGAATAGGGTTATCGATGGTATCTACATCGGTGGTGGCATCGGTCACGGTAACCTCGACAGACATTTGTTAGATGATGGTATAGCTACGTTGATGAGATCTCTTGACTGGATAATGAGACAATACTGTTATATACTATATTGTGTCATATTTGTAAATCAATTTTATTTTTATTAAATAATGAATATAATTCATAATTCATTATGGGTCATTATGGGTCATATTCCTAATCGTTTTCAACAATGTCGTGGAAATATTCGGCGTCCTCTCCATATATAGCACATCACACGATACCCAATCAAATTCGCCTAGCCAGTCATCCCCCATCATTAATATTTTAGCGCCGGTTTGTAGCACATAATCATTTTTTAGTTCGAGGCTTTCTTCTTTGAATATTTCATCCCCGTAATTCGCATTCCGGATAACCTCTTTGCGCTTTTCATAGTCGTCTATACTATTTTTCCCTTTTTTCGCGTTTAATTCGTCGCTCGAGAGTCCTATATAAAGATAGTTACAAAAATGCTTACATCGGGTAAGTATATTGTTGTGACCATAATGGAATAGATCAAATGTTCCAAACGTTATACCTTTATCATACTTATCTTGAATAAAAACAGGAGTGTCGGTTTCATCTACCTGTTTACCTATTACACTACACTTATGAAATTTTATATAAAATAGATTGGGGAAATGATGGCCGATATGTTGCGACGACACCGATTCTGCCGTTTTCATTTTCGAATAATATTTATATGTCTCTTTATTTTTACAGAACATATTGGTTGTGTATTTTAGAGCGTCTATATATTGAGGATTTACGATTTTTTTAGATATATATATTTCGGTAATTATATGTGGGGCGAATATTCTCAAATCTTTAAAACAAATCATTGAATAGTAATTGTCTTTATCTGGGGTGTTGTTATCGCTGTTGTTAATTTCATCTACATCAGCATTAACCGTGATTTTTTTAATATTATTGTCTTTTATATATTTGAGTAATATGAATGTATCGCACATTATTACTATATTATGTATATTTAAATGTCGAAATTATTCCGTATTTAAATGGGGGCGTCTTGTATATAACTATTTTATTTTATTTTGTTAATAGTTATATAAAATTGATATAAATATAATTAAAAATATGGTATAAGTATATACAAATGGTGATTCAGAGCGTTAGGTCCAATGTGGGGTGGAATTGTAATTTAGTATTATTTATGGGATTATTTGCTATGTCGGTATTCACGGTTCATGCTATACCTGTTCAGATGTCTGGCGGTGGCGCAGGTGGTGGTGCGAGTATTAAATATCCAATAAATATTGCGTGCGAGTGTATATTTACGTTATATGTAGATGGGATATATGTAGGTGAAGGTAATAAAGAAAATTATGATCCTGTTAATTGGCCCTTTGGAATATCTGAATGGAATAATACAAAGAAGTATTATCCTGTAATATATGAAAATCAGCCTAAAATAGTAGCATTTAATGGTATAGGTGATGAATATACGGTATTTAAGAATGGATTTATTATGGATATGAATAATGGGATGGATTATACGAAATATAAGGAATGGAAGTGTAAGGATTTTTCGAAGACGGTTGAGAAGACTCCTCCGGCGAATTGGTTTTCCTATGATTATGATGATAGTGGGTGGGATATTTCTACTTCATATGGCGCGAATTATCAGAATAATAGTTTTCAGATGTTTGAAAGTCCGCGTGATTTTATAAGCTTGAATGCGGAATGGTTATGGACGAAAGATAATGCGGATGCTAATATATATTGTAGGAAGAAAAATATGGATACTGTTATGCTGACAAGTACTCCTTTGTTAACAACAACCGTTGTGCCTCCACCTGTGACAACGAGTTCTCCTGTGATAACAACGGTTCCGAATCCGTATGTGTCGACAACCGTTGCGCATTCGCCTGTGTCGACAACTGTTGCGCATTCGCCTGTGTCGTCAACTGTTGCGCATCCGCCTGTGTCGACAACTGTTGCGCATTCGCCTGTGTCGTCAACTGTTGCGCATCCGCCTGTGTCGACAACTGTTGCGCCTATGATAACACATATTACGCATCCGCCTGTGTCGACAACTGTTGCGCATCCGCCTGTGTCGACAACGATACACAACCATATGCAGACGAATCCACATATTACATCTACGGCCGTGCATCCGCCTATGACAACACAGATTGCGCATTCGCCTATGACAACACAGATTGCGCATCCGCCTGCGTCGACAACTGTTGCGCATCCGCCTGTGTCGACAACTGTTGCGCATCCGCCTGTGTCGACAACTGTTGCGCATTCGCCTGTGTCGACAACTGTTGCGCCTATGATAACACATATTACGCATCCGCCTGTGTCGACAACTGTTGCGCATTCGCCTGTGTCGACAACTGTTGCGCCTATGATAACACATATTACGCATCCGCCTGTGTCGACAACTGTTGCACATCCGCCTGTGTCGACAACGATACACAACCATATGCAGACGAATCCACATATTACATCTACGGCCGTGCATCCGCCTAT
>Ga0315902_10004813_pt1 | contig 19296 bp, 17 predicted proteins | sample LakEriMetagenome_9_FD_203523 | JGI IMG/M metagenome (GOLD analysis project Ga0315902, IMG submission 203523) | Freshwater fungal communities from buoy surface, Lake Erie, Ohio, United States - Buoy 12 MA117 | ecosystem: Environmental > Aquatic > Freshwater > Lake > Lake biofilm | place: USA... | reverse complement strand
CAACACCACCCGCCAAGCCGATTCGGCACTTGATGAACTTCTCACAGGCCTGCTGGGCGAGAAAACCGATCGTCTCGGGCGGCGCACGCCGGCTCTCGATCAGCAAAGTGCAGGCCAGATGATCGCGACTGCCTGCCTCAAACAACTGTCGGGCCTCGGCAACCGCAAATGCACTCACGGCCTGGACGCCTCGAACAGCACCTTGCCCCTGTTCAAGGCGCTGTAGACAGCAGAACTTGTCCACGTAGACCGTCGCTCGAATTCCTCGCGCGGGTACAAGAGGATGTCCACCCCCGTGCCGATGTACCCCACCGCCTGCCGGAGTCGGCCATATTCAGCACTGAAGTCGGGAATCTCTTCTTCGACCACCAGAAGGTCCACGTCGGAATCCTCCCTGGCCCTGCCTTCGGCGCGTGACCCAAAGAGGATGACCTTCAGGGGGGCATGCGCTACCGCCACCATCCGGCCCACCGCCGCCTCGATGTCCTGCTGGGTCACCAAGGGAACACTCCTCGAGTCAATAAGACAAGAAAGGATATCAGGCAGCCCACGACGGCTCGGACCCTCACACCTTCGGCTCCCTGCTCTGCCCAGCGCCTGGCCGTGCGTTGCAGCCGTAACGCCACCCACACACGTCACGCCGATTCGACCACCCCACTGGCAGGGGTCACCCCATCGCCCCCGCTCTGCTGCAGCTGCCACATCCGCGCGTACCGCCCCCCCAGGGCCAGCAGCTCGGCGTGGGGGCCGCGCTCCACCACGCGGCCGGCCTCCAGCACCACGATCTCGTGCGCCTCCACCACCGTGCTCAGGCGGTGGGCGATGACCAGCGCCGTCTTGCCCTGGGCGGCGGTCTTCAGCTCGGCCTGGATGGCACGCTCGTTGGCCGAGTCCAGGGCCGAGGTGGCCTCGTCGAAGATGACGATGGGCGGGTTCTTCAGCAGGGTGCGCGCGATGGCCACGCGCTGCTTCTCGCCGCCCGAGAGCTTGAGCCCCCGCTCGCCCACCATCGTCTCGTAGCCCTTGGGCGTGGAAGCGATGAAGTCGTGGATGTGGGCGGCGCGGGCCGCAGCCTCCACCTCTTCAGGCGTGGCGCCGGTCCGGCCGTAGGCGATGTTGTAGAGCACCGTGTCGTTGAACAGCACCGTGTCCTGCGGCACGATGCCAATCGCCGCGCGCAGGCTGCCTTGCGTGACCTGCCGGATGTCCTGGCCGTCGATGGTGATGCGCCCTCCGGTCACGTCGTAGAAGCGGAACATCAGCCGCGCCATCGTGGACTTGCCCGCGCCCGAGGCGCCCACCACCGCCACCGTCTTGCCGGCAGGGATCTCGAAGCTCACGCCGTGCAGGATGGGCCGTGCGCTCTCGTAGGCGAAGTCCACGTTCTCGAAGCGCACAGTGCCCTGGCTCACGGCGAGCGCCGGGGCACCGGGGGCATCGTCGACCTCGCGATGCCGGCCGAGCAGGCCGAACATCTTGTCCAGGTCGGTCAGCGCCTGCTTGATCTCGCGGTACATCACGCCCAGGAAGTTCAGCGGGATGTACAGCTGGATCATGAAGGCGTTGATCATCACCAGGTCGCCCAGCGTCATGCGGCCATCCACCACGCCCTGCGTGGCGCGCCACAGCATGGCCACCAGCGCCACGGCGATGATCAGCTGCTGGCCGGTGTTGAGCACGCTCAGCGTGGTCTGGCTCTTCAGCGCTGCGCGGCGCAGCTGCTCCAGGCTCTCGTCGTAGCGCCGCGCCTCGAAGGCCTCGTTACCGAAGTACTTGACGGTCTCGTAGTTCAGCAGCGAGTCGATGGCCTTGGTGTGCGCCGTGGAGTCCAGCTCGTTCATGCGGCGACGGAACTGCGTGCGCCACTCGGTGACGGTGACCGTGAAGACGATGTAGGCCGCCAGCGCCGACAGCGTGATCCAGGCGAAGCCGGCATCGAACTTCACCCCCAGCAGCACCAGCACCATCACCACCTCCACGAGGGTGGGGAAGATGCTGTACAGCGAATACGAGATGAGCGACTGCACGGCCCGTGTGCCGCGCTCGATGTCGCGCGTCATGCCGCCGGTCTGGCGCTCCAGGTGGAAGCGCAGGCTCAGGGCGTGCAAGTGGCGGAAGACCTCCAGCGCGATGCTGCGCGTGGTGCCCTCGGTGGCCTTGGCGAAGACCAGCTCGCGCAACTCGGTGAACAGCGAGGTCGACAGCCGCAGCGCGCCGTAGGCCAGCAACAGACCGACGGGCACCACCAGCAACGCCGCTGCCGTGGTGGCCGTCGGCGCCAGGCTGTCCACCAGTTCCTTGAGCAGCAGCGGCACCCCCACATTGGCCACCTTGGCCGAGACCAGGAAGGCCAGCGCAATGCCCACGCGCCAGCGGTAGCGCCAGAGGTAGGGGAACAGGCGCCTCAGCGTGGCCCAGTCGGAACGGGGGGCCGCAGGCTGTGACGTGGGCGCTGTGGCGGACAGCGAGGGGCCGGGGGGTCTCATCCCCTGCAGTGTCGCGGATGGCCGAACACAGCGGCTTGACGCAGCCCGCTCGGCAAGACACCGCGTCCTATCATCGGCACCATGAGCCAGACCCCACCGCCCCCGACAGGCGCCCTGATGTCGCCCGAGCGGCTGCCCGATGGCAGCGAGCTGGTGCTGCGCGTCATCCCCATGCCGGCGGACGTCAACGCCAACGGCGACATCTTCGGCGGCTGGCTCATGGCGCAGGTGGACCTGGCCGGCTCGGTACTGCCCTACCGGCTGGCCCGCGGGCGCATGGCCACCGTGGCCGTCAACCAGTTCCTGTTCAAGCAGCCGGTGTCGGTGGGTGACCTGCTGAGCTTTTACGCCCGCATCGAGCGCATCGGGCGCACCTCCATCACCGCCCGGGTGGAGGTGTTCGCCGAGCGCAACCCCGTCAACCCGCAGGTGGTGAAGGTCACCGAGGCCAGCATCACCTACGTCGCCATCGACAAGCAAGGCCGGCCGCGCCCGGTGGGGGAGATCTCCGAATGATCGTCTTCGAACACGCCGATGTGCTGGACACGCACGCCGGCCAACTGCTGAGCGGCCGCTTCGTCACCGTGCGCGACGGGCTGATCTCTGAGATCTCCGACAGCCCGCCCGATGCTGCCGCCACCGCCGGGGCGCGCCGGGTGGACGCGCGCGGCAAGGTGCTGATGCCCGGCCTGATCGACTGTCATGTGCACGTATTGGCCTCGATGCTGAACGCCGGGCGCCTGGCCAAGCTACCCAATGTGCTGACGGTGCTGCGCGCCGTGCCCATCCTGCAGGGCATGCTCATGCGCGGCTTCACCACCGTGCGCGACGCCGCCGGCGCCGACTGGTCGCTGGCCGAGGCGGTGCGCACTGGCCTGGTCGAGGGCCCGCGGATCTTCCCTTCGGGCCGCGCGCTGTCGCAGACCGGCGGCCACGGCGACTTCCGCGAGCGCAGCGACGTCATCGAGCCCTGCCCCTGCACGCCCAAGATCGGGGCCATCGGCCGCGTGGTCGATGGCGTGGATGCGATCCGCCTGGCCGTGCGCGAAGAGATCCAGATGGGGGCCATGCAGATCAAGATCATGGCCTCGGGCGGCGTGGCCTCGCCCACCGACCCCATCCACGCGCTGGGCTACAGCGAGGACGAGATCCGCGCCGCGGTGGAGGAAGCCTCCAACGCCGGCACCTATGTGCTGGCCCACGCCTACACGCCCAAGTCCATCGCCCGGGCGGTGCGCTGCGGCGTGCGCACCATCGAGCACGGCAATCTGGTGGACGAGGAGGCGGCACGCGTGATGGCCGACCACGGGGCCATCGCCGTGCCCACGCTCATCACCTACGAGGCCCTGGCCAGCGAAGGCGCGGCCCTGGGCCTGCCCGCGGAGTCGGTGGCCAAGATCGAGACCGTGCGCAGTGCCGGCCTGCGCTCGCTGGAGATCTTCGCCCGCGCCGGCGTGCGCATGGCCCTGGGCACCGACCTGCTGGGCGAGTCTCACCGGCTGCAAAGCGGCGAGTTCGCACTCCGAGCCGGCGTTCTGGGCAACGCCGAGGCGATCCGCGCTGCCACCGTGCACGCGGCCCACGTGCTGATGCAGGACGGCCGCCTGGGCGTCATCGCGGCGGGCGCCACCGCCGACCTGCTGCTGGTGGACGGCAATCCGCTTCAGGACATCTCGGTGCTCGCGGGCCAGGGCGAGCGGCTGGCGATGATCGTGAAGGACGGCAAGGTGGTGAAGGACCTCTGAAAGCCGTGAGGGGGGCGTGATCGCTCACGCGACCGTCGGCTCGGCCTCCAGCAACCAGGTAGTGGCGCGGTGCATCTCGATGCCGGTCGGCAGGCTCACCACAGCCGGCGCCGACAGGGCGACGAGCATGGCACGCGCGCCAGGCCACGAGGGCATGGCGTCTTGCAGCGCGCGCAGCTCTCGCGCCATGGTGGTGGATTCCGACAGATCCGCGCACACCTGCACCAGCCAGGTGCGGCCATCTGGCCAGCGGGCGCAGAAATCCACCTCGAAGCCGCCGGCCGTGAGCACATAGTCCACCGCGGCGCCACGGCGCAGCAGTTCGTGCAAGACGGCCGTCTCCAGCGCGTGGCCCACATTGGGCTTGCCCGAGGTGTCGAACAGCGCCATCAAGCCCGTGTCCACCGGGTACACCTTGCGCGGGTTGACCTGCCGGCGGCGCACCGAATCAGTGGCCAGCCCCACCGTGCTGAGCAGGAAGGCGTCCTCCAGATGGGCCAGCATCTGGTACAGCGTGTCCTTGCCCACCGCCGTGCCGCGGGAGCGCAGATCGCTGAAGAACTTGTGGATGCTGAAGGCACCCGCAGCATTGCCGAGCAGTTGCTGCACCAGCCAGCGCAGGATTTGCGGCTGGCTGAGGTTGTGCCGCTCCACGACATCGCGAATCAGCACCACATCGACGTAGCTGCGCAGGAGCTCGTGACGGCTGCGCGCATCCAGTCCCTGGGCCTCGGGAAACCCGCCCACGCCGAGGTACTCCGCCAGGGCATGAGCGAGCTGCGAGTGCTCCGCCTTGGTCAGGCGGCTTGCGGGCCTTTGGGGCTCAAGGCCTGCGTGGCGCAAGGCCTCGCGAAAGCTGAACGGTGTGACCACGGCCTCGAGCGCGCGCCCCCGCATGCTGGTGGCCACTTCACGCGACAGCAGCTTGGCCGACGAGCCCGACACGAAGAGCTCGATGTTCTCGGTGTCCAGCAAGCGCCTGACGAACAACTCCCACCCGTCGACGAGCTGGATCTCGTCCAGGAAGAAGGTGCTGCGCCGGCCGTCGCGCCACTGGGGATGCAGACTGAAGTACTCCTCCACCAGCAGGTCCAGATCGGCCGTGCGCATGCCGGCCAGGCGATCGTCCTCGAAGCTGAAGTACAGCAAGCCCTCGCGCGGGGTACCGCTGGCATGGCGGCTGGCCAGTTGCTGCCAGAGGAAGCTGGTCTTGCCGGCACGCCGCATGCCGATGACGGCCAGGGCCTTGCCCGCTACGGCGGGCAGCCACACGTCCCTTGGGGTCAACCGTGGAAGCGGCGCCGCCTGCGCATCCAGGATCTTCTGTCGCAGCAGAGGACGAAGAGAGTTACTCATAAAGGACATTATGCATTCATATTGTCCTCATTAGAATGACATAAAGGGGTCGCACGCCCCACCCCGGCAACGCCGAGGACCCGCGGCTCAGGTGAACCGGCTGAAGTCCGGCCGGCGCTTCTGGAAGAAGGCCTGGAAGGCCTCCATCGCCTCCGGGCTGCGCAGGCGGCTGCTGAAGATCTCGCCCTCGGTGCGGATGGTCTGCATCACCAGCTCGCGCTGGGGTGCGCGCATCAGCGCCTTGGCATCGCGCACGGCACCGGGCGGCAGGTGGTTGAAGCGCTCGGCCACGCGGCGGGCGTGGTTGAGCAGCTCGCCGGCCGGCAGCACCGCATTGGCGATGCCGCACTCCACCGCCTGCTCGCCCGTGAACGGGTCGCCCAGCAGCAGCTTCTCGGCCGCGCGGCGCGGGCCCATGAGCTGGGGCACCAGCAGGCTGGAGGCGAACTCCGGCACCAGCCCCAGGCTGACGAAGGGCATGGCCAGGCGGGCCTCGTCGCTGACGTAGACGAAGTCGCAGTGCAGCAGCAGCGTCGTGCCCACGCCGATGGCCGCGCCGGTGACCGCGGCCACCACGGGCTTCTCGAACAGGGCCAGCGCGCGCAGGAAGCGGAACACCGGCGACCCCTCGGCGTCGCTGCCCTGGCCGGGCGGGCGGCTCATGAAGTCCTCGATGTCGTTGCCCGAGGTGAAGATGCCGGGCTGCCCAGTGATCAGCAGCGCGCGCACGCTGCCGTCGTCCTGCGCCGCCTGCAGGGCCTCGGCCATGGCGATGTACATGGCCGCCGTCAAGGCGTTCTTCTTCTCGGGGCGGGCGATCTCGACGGTGGCCACACCGTTGAGCACACTGGTCTTGATGAAGGGGCAGGTCATGGGAGAGTCCTCACACGCGTTCGAAGATGCCGGCCGCACCCTGGCCCATGCCCACGCACATGGTCACCATGCCGTAATGCAGCTGGCGCCGGTGCAGGGCGTGGATGACGGTGGCCGCTCGGATGGCGCCAGTGGCGCCCAAGGGGTGGCCCAGCGCGATGGCGCCGCCCATGGGGTTGACGCGCGACGGGTCCAGCCCCACGGTGTCCATGACGGCGAGCGCCTGCGCAGCGAAGGCCTCGTTGAGCTCGATCCAGCCGATGTCGTCCAGCCTCAGGCCCCCGGCCTTCAGGGCTGCGGGGATGGCCTCGATCGGGCCGATGCCCATGACCTCGGGCGCCACGCCGCGCACCGAGAAGCTGACGAAGCGGGCCAGCGGCTTCAGGCCGAAGGTCTTCACCGCCTTCTCGCTGGCCAGGATCAGCGCACCCGCGCCGTCGCTGGTCTGGCTGCTGTTGCCGGCCGTCACCGAGCCCTTGGCCGCGAACACGGGCTTGAGCTTTCCCAGGCCTTCCAGCGAGGTGTCGGCGCGCGGGCCTTCGTCGATGCTGACGGTGCGGGTCTTCACGCCCGGCTGGCCGGCGGCCAGGTCCGGGAAGCGCTCCACCACCTCCACCGGCGTCATCTCGGCAGCGAACTCGCCCGCGGCAATGGCCGCCAGCGCCTTCTGGTGCGAGGCCAGCGCAAAGGCGTCCTGCCGCTCGCGCGTGACCTTCCACTGCGCTGCCACCTTCTCGGCCGTCAGGCCCATGCCGTAAGCGATACCCACGTTCTCGTCCCGGGCGAAGACCTCGGGGTTGAACGAGGGCTTGTTGCCCGTCATCGGCACCAGGCTCATGCTCTCGGCACCGCCGGCGATCATCACGTCGGCCTCGCCCACGCGGATGCGGTCAGCCGCCATCTGCACCGCCGTCAGGCCCGAGGCGCAGAAGCGGTTGATGGTGACCCCGCCCACGCTGTGCGGCAGGCCGGCCAGCACCATGGCCACGCGGGCCATGTTCATGCCCTGCTCGCCCTCGGGGAAGCTGCAGCCCACGATGGCGTCCTCGATGGCCTTGGGGTCCAGCGTGGGCACCTGGGCCAGTGCGCTGCGCACGGCGGCGACCAGCAGGTCGTCAGGGCGGGTGTTGCGGAAGTAGCCCCGTCCCGATTTGCCGATCGGCGTGCGGGTGGCGGCGACGATGTAGGCGTCTTGGATCTGCTTGCTCATGTGGTCGGTCTCCCGCGGGTTCAGTTGCGCACCGGCTTGCCGGTGGACAGCATGCCCATGATGCGTTCCTGGGTCTTGGGGTGGTCCAGCAGCGAGCAGAAGTGCTTGCGCTCCAGGGCCATCAGATATTCCTCGGTCACCATCGAGCCGCCGTCCACATCGCCCCCGCACACCACATCGGCGATGCAGGAGGCCAGGTGGAAGTCATGCGCGCTGATGAAGCCGCCGTCGCGCATATTGGCCAGCTGGCCCTGGATGGTGGCCTTGGCGTTGCGCCCGGCCACCGGGAAGGCGGCACGCACCGGCGGGCGCCAGCCGCTCTCGGCCATGGACTTGGCCTGCACCAGGGCCACGTACAGCAACTCGTCCTTGTGCGGGACGATCACATCACCCTCAACCAGGTAGCCCAGCTTGCGCGACTCCAGCGCGCTGGTGCCCACCTTGGCCATGGCGGCGTTGGTGAAGCCGTCGGTGAGGAACTTCAGGATGTCGGCATTGGCATTGCCGGCGGCAGCCATCTCCGCCGCCCGGCGGGCCACATACGCCAGGCCGCCTGCACCAGGCACCAGGCCCACGCCCACCTCGACGAAGCCCATGTAGGCCTCCATCGTGGCCACGCGCCGTGCGCTGTGAATGGCCACCTCGCAGCCGCCACCCAGCGCCAGCCCGCGCACGGCCGACACCACCGGCACCTGCGCATAGCGCAGCCGCAGCATGGCGTCCTGCAGCTTCTTCTCCTCGGGCGCAATGCCCTTGGAGCCGAGCTTCATGAACACCGGCATCAGCGACTCGAGGTTCGCCCCCGCGGAGAACACATCGTCGGGCGACCAGATCACCACGCCGCGGTAACCGCCTTCGGCAATCTCCACCGCCTTGACCAGCCCCTCGGTCACAGCCGGGCTGATGAGGTGCAGCTTGGCGGTGATGCTGGCGATCACGATGTCGCCATCGGGCGTCCACACGCGGATCTCGTCGTTGCGGTAGAGCTCGGTGCCGCTGGACAGCGGCTGCGCCGCTGCCCCGCCAGCCACGTCTTCGCGGAAGGGCTGGCGCTCGTAGACCGTCAGCGCCGACAGCGGCACCCAGGCCTGGCGGGAAGGGCTCCAGGATCCCTGGGGCGAGTGCACGCCGCCCTGCTCGACCACCGGCCCCTCGAACACCCAGCGCGGCAGCGGCGCGCTGCACAGCGCCTTGCCGGCGTCGATGTCGGCCTGCACCCACTGCGCCACCTGCAGCCAGCCCGCCTGCTGCCACAGCTCGAAGGGGCCCTGCTTCAGCCCGAAGCCCCAGCGCATGGCGAAGTCCACGTCGCGCGCGCAGTCGGCGATGGCCTCCAGGTGCACGGCGGCGTAGTGGAAGCCGTCACGCAGGATCGCCCACAGGAACTGCGCCTGAGGGTGCGAGCTCTCGCGCAGCAGCTTCAGGCGCTCGGCCGGCGGCTTCTTCAGCATGCGCTCGACGATCGGCTCAGCCTTGCCGCCCGCGGCCACGTAATCGCCGGTGGCCGCATCCAGGCGCTGGATGTCCTTGCCGACCTTCTTGTAGAAGCCGGCGCCCGTCTTCTGGCCCAGCGACTCCTTGGCCAGCAAAGCGGCCAGCGCGGCGGGCGTCTCGTACAGCGCCTCGAAGGGGTCCTCGGCGGCCTTGCCGGCGCCCAGGTTGTCCCGCATCGTGCGGATCACATGGGCCATGGTGTCCAGGCCCACGACGTCCGCAGTACGGAACGTGCCCGAGGAGGCGCGGCCCAGCTTCTTGCCCGTCAAGTCATCCACCACGTCGAAGGACAGGCCGAAGGTCTGAGCCTCCTTCATCGTGGCCAGCATGCCGGCGATACCCACGCGATTGGCAATGAAGTTGGGCGTGTCCTTGGCCCGCACCACGCTCTTGCCCAGGGCGGAGGTGACGAAGGTCTCCAGGTTGTCCATCACGCCCGCGTCGGTGGACGGCGTGGCGATCAGCTCCACCAGCTGCATGTAGCGCGGCGGGTTGAAGAAGTGGATGCCGCAGAAGCGGGAACGCACGGCTTCAGGCAGCGCCTCCGACAGCTGGGTGATGGACAGGCCCGAGGTGTTGCTCGCCACCACGGCGTGCGGTGCCAGTGCGGGGGCGATGCGGTTGTACAGATCGAGCTTCCAGTCCATGCGCTCGGCGATGGCCTCGATCACCAGATCGCACTCGGTCAGCAGCGACAGGTGCTCCTCATAGTTGGCCGCGACGATGCGCGAGGCCAGTTCTGGCACGCCCAGCGGCGCCGGCTTGATCTTCTTCAGGTTGTCGATGGCCTTGGTGACGATGCCGTTCTTGGGGCCTTCCTTGGCTGGTAGGTCAAAGAGGACTACCGGCACATTCACATTGACCAGATGGGCCGCGATCTGCGCGCCCATCACCCCGGCGCCGAGGACGGCGACCTTGCGGACTTGGAATTTGGTGTTCATTCGCTTTTCCAGTTCAGATTCCTTGATCCCACGTCCGATGGCACTCGATGGCTTCGCGAGTTCAGACGACTGGGGTACTGTGCTGCGCTCATGTCCCCCGGCCCAGGCTAGCGCCCGGGCCTCCTCCTTTACTTCGCTCCGCACAGCACCCCAGCCGCCTGACCCACCAACATCTCGGCAGTCCACCGGTGGAGTGCCGCCATTTGTGCAGGACGGGAGCGGCGGGTGACCCTCGTAGCGAAGTAGAGGAGGAGCCGGTGGCCGAAGGCTGCCGGCGGGGGACATGAGCGCAGAGGGTCACCCGTTGCTCCCGTCACGCGAGGTGCGGCCGCGACACAGAGGCACACCCCCTCACTCCATCCTCACCCACGTCTGCGTGCGCCCCAGCATCGGCGCGCCGATGTAGCCGCGCACGTCCAGTGACTTGCCGCCGTCCTTGGGCATGAGGCGCACCTTGTAGGTCTTGCCGTTGTTGGGGTCGAGGATGGTGCCGCCGTCCCAGTGGTCGTGGCCTGCATCGCGCTTCACGCCTTCCAATATGGTCATTCCGATCACGCGTTGGTCCTTCTTCGCACCCTCGCACTTCTCGCACTTGGCGTCCTGCTTGGTCGGGTCCAGCACTTTCTCGATGCGACCCGTCAGCACCCCACCCGACTCGGCGATGCGCACGTGCGACTTCTCCTGCTTGGTCTCGTCGTCGATGGTCTTCCACAGGCCCACCGGCGTGGCTTGAGCCAGCGCAGCGGAAGTCCAGGCCAGCGCCGTGGTGGCCAGCAATGCGGCAGTGACTTTCTTCATGTCCAGGTCTCCTCTTTCAGAACATCGCCTCTTCCATGGCCAGCAGCGGCGCCACGCCCGTGCGGGCGGTGCGGATCAGGCCGGCGGTCTCGGGCAGCAGCTTGGCGAAGTAGAAGCGCGCCGTGTGCAGCTTGGCGGCGTAGAACGGGTCTCCCGAATCCTTCTTGGCCAGGGCCACCTTGGCCATGCGGGCCCAGAAGTAGGCGAAGACCAGGTGTCCGCATACGCGCAGGTAATCCACCGCGGCGCCGCCCACTTCGTCCGGGTTGCCAAAGGCCTTCATGCCGAGCTCGGTGGTGAGCTTGGTGACCTTGTCGCCCAGGTCGGCCAGCGGGTTGACGAACTCCTGCATCGCCTCGTTCGTGCCCTCTTCCTCGATGAACTCGGCCACCATCTTGCCGAACTTCTTGAGCTTCTTGCCGTTGTCGCCCAGCACCTTGCGGCCCAGCAGGTCCAGCGACTGGATGGTGTTGGTGCCCTCGTAGATCATGTTGATGCGGGCATCGCGCACGTACTGCTCCATGCCCCACTCGCGGATGTAGCCGTGCCCGCCAAATACCTGCAGGCAGTGCGAGGTGGCGATCCAGGCGTTGTCGGTCAGGAAGGCCTTGATGATGGGGGTGATCAGCGCCACCAGATCGGCGCACTCGGCGCGCTCGTCCTCGTCGTCGGTGGAGATCTCGCGGTCGATCAGCATGCCGCACCAGATGGCCAGAGCCCGCCCGCCCTCGGCATACGCCCGCGTGGTCAGCAGCATCTTGCGCACGTCGGGGTGCACGATGATGGGGTCGGCCTGCTTGTCCGGCGCTTTCACGCCGCTCAGGCTGCGCATCTGGATGCGGTCCTTGGCGTACGCCACCGCGTTCTGGTAGGCCACCTCGGTCAGGCCCAGCGACTGGTTGCCCACACCCAGACGCGCGGCGTTCATCATCACGAACATGGCCGCCAGGCCTTTGTGCGGCTGCCCCACCAGCGTGCCCACGGCGCCGTCCAGCACCATCTGGCAGGTGGCGTTGCCGTGGATGCCCATCTTGTGCTCGATGGCGCCGCAGAAGATGCCGTTGCGCTCACCCACGCTGCCATCGGCGTTCACCAGGAACTTGGGCACCACGAACAGCGAGATGCCCTTGCTGCCCGCGGGCGCGTCCGGCAGGCGCGCCAGCACCAGGTGGATGATGTTGGGCGCCAGGTCGTGCTCGCCGGCGGAGATGAAGATCTTCTGGCCGGTGAGGTGGAAAGTGCCCTCGGCAGCACCCACCACAGGCTCGGCCTTGGTGCGCAGCAGGCCCAGGTCGGTGCCGCAGTGCGGCTCGGTCAGGCACATGGTGCCGGTCCACTCGCCGGTGGTCAGCTTGGGCAGGAAGGTGGCCTTCTGCTCGGGCGTGCCGTGGGCGTGCAGGCACTCGTAAGCGCCGTGCGAGAGGCCCGGGTACATGGTCCAGGCCTGGTTGGCCGAGTTCAGCATCTCGTAGAAGCACTGGTTCACCACGATGGGCAGGCCCTGGCCGCCGTACTCGGGGTCGCAGCCTAGCGCCGGCCAACCGCCCTCCACGTACTTGGCATAGGCCTCCTTGAAGCCGGCCGGGGCCGTCACTTCGTGCGTGCTCTTGTCCAGCGTGCAGCCCTGCGCATCGCCGCTGGCGTTGATGGGGAAGATCACCTCGGCAGCGAACTTGCCGCCCTCTTCCAGCACGGCGTTGATGGTGTCGGCATCGATGTCCGCGTGGCGCGGCAGCATCTTCAGCTCGTCGGTGACGTTCAACAGCTCGTGCAGCACGAACTGCATGTCGCGCAGGGGCGGGGTGTAGACGGGCATGGCGGAATCTCCAGGAGCGGGTGTGAAGCAGTCAGGGGGCGGAAGGTCTGGCCTGGCGGGCCGGGCGTTGGCTGGCCGGCGCCGCCCAGTGGCCGACGATGCGGTCGAAGGCGGTGCGCGCCCGCTCCACCGCACCGGGCGTGCGCAGGAAGCGGGCGTCGTGGTGCAGGGCCAGCACCAGGCCGTGGATCTCGAACAGCATCTGGTGGGTGTCGGTGTCGGGGCGCAGGTGGCCGCAGTCCACGGCCAGCGCGATGGCGCGCTCCAGCGCGCGCTGCCAGGCCTGCACCATGGCCGCCAGCGCATCGCGCACCGGGCCGGGCCGGTCGTCGAACTCCACCGCGCCGCTGATGTAGATGCAGCCCGAGTCGATCTCCTGCGACACACGGCGTATCCAGAGGTCGAACAGCGCGCGCAGGCGCGGCAGGCCGCGCTCGGTTTCCATCGAGGGGAAGAAGACCTCTTCCTCGAAGCGGCGGTGGTACTCGCGGACCACCGAGATCTGCAACTCCTCGCGCGAGCCGAAGTGGGCGAACACGCCCGACTTGCTCATCTGCATCACCTCGGCCAGGGCGCCGATGGACAGCCCCTCCAACCCCATCTGCGAGGCCAGGCCCAGGGCAGCGTCCAGGATGGCCGCGCGAGTCTGCTGGCCCTTGGGCGCATGGCGCGCGGCAGCCCCCTCGGCCGCGGTGGCCGAAGGCGTGGGGGAAGCGGTTGGGGTGAGTGCCATGGAAAATCGAACGACCGTGCTATTTTGCGCCAGATCGGACGCCTGCGCGGAAAAACCGAGTCTTCACAGGGACTTGGTATCCTTCGCTTCACCCCATGGACATCCTCCAACTCGACGTTTCCGGCAGACCGCAGGCCTGGATCTCGACCCACGAGGCAGCCACGCTGTACGCCAGCGACGCGGTGTCCTGGACGCTGGGAGAGCCCTTCCATGTGCTGCGCGGCGGCACGCAGCGCGCCACCGGCCTGCCCTCGCGCATCGAGTTGCATCCCATCGTGGCCGTGCGCGGGGCTGTGCCCAGCCGGGCCTGGCGGCAGGAGCCCTCGCTGAGCAACCCCAAGCTGTTCGTGCGCGACCGGCACGTCTGCGCCTACTGCGCCAAGCCCTTTCGCTTCGACGAACTCACGCGCGAACACATCGTGCCGCTGTCGCGCGGCGGGGAGGACACCTGGATGAACTGCATCACCGCCTGCCGGGCCTGCAACGGGCACAAGGGCAACCGCCTGCCCGAGGAGGCGCGCATGAGCCTGCACTTCCTGCCCTACGTGCCCAGCCTGCACGAGGACATGATCCTGCGCGGCCGGCGCATCCTGGCCGACCAGATGGACTTCCTGCTCGCCGGCGTGCCGAGACACTCGCGCCTGCACGGCTGAGCCCCCGCCACCCCAACATTTCAGAGCCTCATGAGCCTTAGCCGCACCCTTGCCCTGGCCACCTTGTGCGCCGCCTCCCTGCTGGCGGGCTGCAGCACCACCAGCCCCGACGTCATCAACCGCCAGGACGCGAACCGCCTGTCCACGGTGGTGGATGCGGTGGTGCTGTCCACGCGCCCGGTCACCGTGGCGGGGCAGCAAAGCGGCGTGGGTTCGGCCGCGGGCGGCGCGGTGGGCGCCATCGCCGGCAGCTCGGTGGGCGGACGGCGTGACTCCATGGTCGGCGGCATCCTGGGCGCCGTGGCCGGCGCCGTGGTGGGCAATGCGGTGGAGCGCTCGGTCACGCAGGAAGAGGCAGTGGAGATCCTGCTGCAACTGCGCAGCGGCGAGCGCCGCTCGGTGGTGCAGGCCAAGGGCAATGAAGACCTCAAGCCCGGTGACGCGGTGATCATCGTCACCACGGGCGGCAAGGCGCGGGTCACGCGCGCACCCAAGTCCTGAACTTCAGCCGCAGCGCATCCTCAAGCGGGCCGCGAAAGCCCGCGCATGCAAGCGCAAGCCCGGCCTAGAACAGCCGGTGCTGCAGCCCGTAGCGCACCAACCCCGCGGTACCTTCGACGCCCAGCTTCTCCAGCACGCGCGACTTGTGCGTGCTGACCGTCTTGATGGACAGGTGCAGGTCGTCGGCGATGTCCGTCAGGCGGCGGCCCGCCACGATCTGGCGGAAGACCTCGAACTCACGGTCCGACAGCTGCTCGTGTGACGGGGTGTCGCTGGCCAGGCTCAAGCCCATCGCCAGCCGTTCGGCCATCGCCTCGGTGACGAAGGCGCCGCCATGCGCCACCTTGTGGATGGCACGCTGCAGATCGGTGGCCGCGCTGTCCTTGGTGAGGTAGCCGTTGGCGCCGGCGCGGAAGGCACGCAAAGCGTACAAGTCCTCGCCGTGCATGGTGAGCACCAGCACCGCCAACCCAGGGAACTCGGTACGCAGGCGCTTGATCAGCTCCATGCCGCTCATGCCAGGCATGGACAGGTCGATCACCGCCACATCGACAGGCTGGCGGCGCAGGGCCTCAAGCAGGGCAAACGAGTCCGCAACGGCCTCGACGACCTGGATGTCCTGAGCCTGCGAGAGAAGCCGCTGCAAGCCCTCCCGCATCAACTGGTGATCGTCCGCAAGGACGACCTGGATGGGACCGGAAGGCGGGCGGCGGTACATCAGCTTGGGCTGCGCCCGCCGGGAGGGGGCGGGAGACCGGCACGGCCGCCGGCGCCAGAAACCTTCAACGAACGCACCGTGAGACTGTGGTGGGATCGAGAGTGGAAATAAGGCTTCACGGGACCAGAGTGTGACATACGTGTGACAGATTGGTTTCAGGCGATCTTGACAAATCGCTAGCGATTTGCGCGAACACAACCGTCGGCCCGCATAGCCCGATGGGGTAAGACGGATAAGACGGGCAGCAGTGGGCGCCGGCAGGAATCCTCCTACCCCCCCCCCGGAGTCAAGACGCCATCGCCCCGCCGAAGTCCCAGTCCACGTCGCGGCGCCTGCCGATGTTCGAACTCAAGGCGCTGGGCGATGCTCCGGTCACCTTCACAACAACAGCTCAGGGGAAGTTCCACATGAACATGAAGATGCAAGGGCAGACGGTGGCGGTTTCCGGAAACGGAAATGGACATGGAAACGGACATCCCATTGGAGATGGTACAAGCCATGGCAACCTGAATGGCAACGGCCATGCCGAGGCCGCCCAACTCGGCGATGGCAATGGGCGCTCGGCGCCGACACGCACGGCGCGGTGCACCGCCTCGGACGTGTTGCGCTGGTCGGGTCTGGGCGAGTTCGCCAGCGACCAGACCGACCGCATGCCCTTCGCCATACGACGCATCCGCGCCGACGTGCCGCTGCTGCACGAGGGTATGCCCTTCGAGCACCTGTACTTCGTCTGCGCCGGTAGCCTGAAGTGCGTGCAGGTGGACAGCGAGGGCTACGAACAGGTGCTCGGGTTCGCTCTGCACGGCGACACCGTGGGCCTGGACGGCATGAGCCGCGGCCGTCACGCCAGCGGCGCGGTGGCGCTGGAGGACTCTTCCGTGGCCGTGATGCCCTACCGCGACCTGATGGCTGCGGCGCACCGCCTGGAGTCGATCGAGCGTCTGATGCAGCGTGCCATCGGCGCCGAACTGCTGCGCCGGGGCGACACGCAGTACCTGATGTCGGCGGCCAGCTCGGAAGTGCGCGTCGCGCGCTTCCTGCTGCACTTCGCCCAGCGCCAGAACGCCATGGGCTACTCCGACCGGCGCATCCGCCTGCGCATGACCCGGCGCGACATCGCCAGCCACCTGGGTGTGGCGCATGAGACCGTGAGCCGCGCGCTGACCACGCTGTCGCAGTGCGGGTGCATCGGCGTGACCTACCGCGACATCGAGATCCTGGACGCGCGCCGGCTACAGGAGATCCAGCGCGTGACACGCGGCACATGGCGTGGGCTGCTGTCGCCCACAGGCACCGGCGCGCTGGCCGCAGCGCACGGCAACGGCGGCAACGGGTCGGACGCTGCGGCAATGTCCCAGGCGGCTGCCTGAGCACTCAGCGGGCGGCGGCAAGCAGCGAGACCACCTCGTCGTCGCCCACCTGGGGAAAGCGCCGGTAGTGCACCCCCACCGCGTGGAACCAGGCCGGCTGGGCCAGGCACACCACGCGGTCGGCCAGCGCAGCCAGCACGCTCAAGGGTTCTGCGGCGGCCACCGGAACGGCCAGCACCACGCTGGCCGGCTGACCGGCGCGAGCAGCCTGGATGGCCACCCGCGCCGTGGCGCCAGTGGCCACGCCATCGTCCACCAGCACCACTGTCTTGCCCGCCAGTGGCACAGGGGGGCGGCCCGCCATGTAACGCGCACGGCGACGCTCGATCTCCCGCAGGGCCTCGGCCTTGCGGGCCTCCACCCAGGCCGCGTCGGCACCCGTGGCGGCCATCATCGACTCGTCCATCACGCACTGCGGCTGCGGCCCGTCACTGACCGCCGCCACCGCCAGCTCAGGGTTGCCGGGGGCACCGATCTTGCGCACCAGCAGCAGGTCCAGCGGCGCATGCAGTACACGTGCCACCTCGGCAGCCACGGGGACACCGCCGCGCGGCAAGGCCAGCACCACCGGATTGGCCAGGCCCAGCGCCGCCACCTCGCGGGCGAGCAGGCGGCCGGCTTCGGCGCGGTCGGCGAAGGGCAATGCGGGCGGGTGGGCGGTCGTTGATCGGCCCGGCAGGCGCTGCGCTGTCGCGCCAGCGGGCTGCACGGGCAGGGTCTCGGGCAGGGTTTCGGGCATGGGGCACTCCTCGTCGGCGTCGGGCAGCGCCCAGCCGGACGATCTTGGTGTGCGCCGTACGGTTGCCGATTGACATCGGTCAGCTCGCCCGGCGCCGTAGGCACCGCCGAAAGGCTGACTTTTGAGGACGTCACGGATACGGCAAGCCCGGCAGGGCGCTGCGGCCCGGGCGATGCGGCAAAGCCAGTTCGTCGGGGGGATCGACGCAGGTGACTGGTAGGCCGTGTTGGTTTCGAACCAACGACCAAAGGATTATGAGTCCTCTGCTCTAACCCCTGAGCTAACGGCCCCCGCGATCAGTCTACCGTCAGGGGCGGGTTTCCGAGCGTTGGCCTGGGGTAGCCGGCTTGAACACAATGGACCTCGCCCGGCCACGCGACCATCCTGTCGCCGCGAGGGCCTGAATGCGATGACGAGGAGACCCCCGATGTTCAAGCCGATCCTCCTGGCGGCCACCGTGCTGTCCTTGGCCGCGTGCCAGTCGATGGCACCAGCCCCCGCTCCCGCGCCCGCCCCGGCGCCCACCGCCGCCGCACCGGCTGCCGCGCCGCCGCCGGCCTGGCAGCAGGGCCGTGGCGCCGACATGGCCAACTCCAAGCTGGCACCGGTACCCGGCCGGATGACGGCCACCCCGGTCAGCGAGATCCCGCTCGCCGACTACAAGCTGCCCCCCGGCTTCAAGGTCGAGGTGTGGGCCAGCGGCATGCCCGGCGCACGAGCCATGGCCCGCGGCGACAACGGCAAGATCTACATCGGCACGCGCGCCATCGGCCGCGTCTACGAGGTGACCGACAACGGCGCCAACCGCACCAGCCGCGTGGTGGTGGACAAGCTCAACCAGCCTGCCGGCGTGGCCTTCCGCAACGGCTCGCTGTACGTGATGGCCATCGACAAGATGCTGCGCTTCGATGGCATCGAGCGCAATCCGGCGGTGGCCCCGGTGGACATGACGGCCGCCTTCAAGCTGCCCAAGGAGCCGCACCACAACTGGAAGTACATCGCCTTCGGCCCGGATGGCAAGCTCTACGTGCCCTTCGGCGCGCCCTGCAATATCTGCGTGCCGGGAGAGGAGTACGCCCAGATCCGCCGCTACAACGCCGACGGCTCGGGCATGGAGGTGATCGCCCGCGGCGTGCGCAACAGCGTGGGCTTCGCCTGGCATCCGCAGACCAGCGAGATGTGGTTCACCGACCACGGCCGCGACTGGATGGGCGACGACACCCCTGAGGACGAACTCAACCGCATGACGCGCACGGGTCAGAACTTCGGCTTCCCGTACTGCCATGCCAAGGGCGTGGCCGACCGCGATGTGCGCAAGGCCGACCCCTGTGCCGGCGTGACGCTGCCGGTGCAGACCATGGGCCCGCACGCGGCGGCCATGGGGGTGCACTTCTACACCGGCAGCATGTTCCCGGCCGAGTACCGCAACGCCATGTTCGTGGCGCGCAAGGGCTCGTGGAACCGCACGCAGAAGTTCGGCTATGACGTGGTCACCGTGCGCCCCGCGGCCGACGGCAGCAGCGCCTCGGTCACGCCCTTCCTGACCGGCTTCATGAACCCGGCCACCCAGGCCATCAGCGGCCGGCCGACGTACTTCATGCAGATGGCCGACGGCTCCTTGCTGGTCAGCGACGAGCAGCTGGGCGCGATCTACCGCATCAGCTATGCCCGCTGATCGGGTGAATCCCCGCAAAGGGGCCGCCGTCCTGAGGGCGGCGGCCCTTTCGCTTGGAGCGCTGTGCCTGGCAGCCTCGGCCGGCCCGGCGGCCGCGCAGCCGCGAGCCGATCAGCTGGCCGCCTGCGCGGCCTGTCACGGCCCCGGCGGCAACGCCGCCATCGCCGAATACCCGTCGATCGCGGGCC
>Ga0315902_10004811_pt1 | contig 19302 bp, 17 predicted proteins | sample LakEriMetagenome_9_FD_203523 | JGI IMG/M metagenome (GOLD analysis project Ga0315902, IMG submission 203523) | Freshwater fungal communities from buoy surface, Lake Erie, Ohio, United States - Buoy 12 MA117 | ecosystem: Environmental > Aquatic > Freshwater > Lake > Lake biofilm | place: USA... | reverse complement strand
TGATGATGTCGCGGCCCTGGGCCTTCAGTTCACGAGCCTTCTGGTCCGTGGCCATGGTGGCGGAGGGCTTCACCCGGGACAGGGTGGCGGATTCGAGCGACATGTGGGGCTCCCGTCGAAGACTCGTGGTGCAGCGGGATTTATCCCAAGCCTTCGCCGCGGGATAGGCCGGCGGCGCCACAGCCGCCCAACCCCAAGCCACCCGACCCAAAGCCGCCTTGACCCGGCGGCCGGACCGCGCGACTCGGGGGCATGCGCCGCCTGTTCCACATGGTCAGCAACATGGACGCCCGGGCCTGGGTCAGCCTCGGCGTGTCCTTCCTCCTGTTCGGAGGGGTGGGTCTGGTCTTTGTCTTCGGCGCCCGGCTCATGGGGTTCGACAGCGAGGCGGCCCTGGAGGGCTGGCTCGGCGCGGCCCACGGCCCCTGGGCCCTGCCGATGGCGGTGGCGGCCTTCGCCGGACTGGCCTTCCTGGGCGCGCCCCAGTTCGTCCTGATCGCCGCCGCTGTCGTCGCCTTCGGGCCCGTCAACGGGGCGATCTACAGCTGGGTCGGGACCCTGGTCTCGGCGATGATCGGTTTCTGGCTCGGGCGCTCCGCCGGGGCCCGGACGCTGCAGATGTTCTCCAGCGAGAGCCTGGACCGCTTCATGGCCCTGGTCGCCCGAAACGGCTTCCTGGCCAGCCTGGTGGTGCGCGTGGTGCCGTCCGCACCCTTCATCGTAGTCAACATGGCGGCGGGCGTGACCCCGATCCGGGTCCGGGACTTCGCCGCCGGGACCGCCCTTGGCATCATCCCCAAGATCGCCCTGACCGCCTTCGCCGGGAAGTCGATCCTGCATGTCCTGACCGGCGGCGGCGTCGAGAGCCTGGCCGCCCTGGCCGCCGGGCTGGTGCTCTGGATCGCCCTGGGCCTGGCGGCGCGGAATTGGCTGCGGTCGCGCGGATCGCCCTGATGCGGCCCTGATGGGGTTCCGGCCTGGCCCATTCGCGCAAGGTTCTTGCCGAGTGGGGGCTCCAAAGCGAAATCTGCGCAAGACTCTTGCGCGACCGTCCTCGTTTCGCTAGGACCACCCCCATGATCGCGGTTGCGCCCCTTCTTGGCCTTCAGCGGGGGCTTAGTCGCCCCTGAGCGCCTCTTCAGGCTGCGCGACATCGCGGCCGGGCGTTTCAGGGGATGACCCTCACACCCGACCTGATTAAGACCCCCCGCGAACCGCGAGACTCACCATGAACACGACCTCTCCCGACGCCCAGGCTGCGTCCCCTGTGCACGACCCCAAGGACCGGGTCATCGTCTTCGACACCACCATGCGCGATGGCGAGCAATCGCCCGGCGCCTCCATGTCGCTGGAGGAGAAGCTGGAGCTGGCCAAGATCCTCGAGGACATGAGGGTCGACGTCATCGAGGCGGGCTTCCCGATCGCCTCCAACGGCGACTTCGAGTCCGTCCGCCGGATCTCCGAGATCGTCACCGAGAGCACGGTCTGCGGCCTGGCCCGCGCCGGGCAGGCGGACATCGAGCGCTGCGCCGAGGCCATCCGCCCGGCGAAGCGGGGCCGTATCCACACCTTCATCTCCACCAGCCCGGTCCACATGAAGTGGAAGCTGCAGATGGAGCCCGAGACCGTGCTGGAGATGGTGACCCGCTCGGTCGCCCATGCCCGCAACCTTTGCGGCGACGTGGAGTGGTCGGCCGAGGACGCCACCCGCACCGAGCGCGACTTCCTGCGGCGCTGCGTCGAGGCCGCCATCCGCGCCGGCGCCACCACCATCAACATCCCCGACACGGTGGGCTACACCTATCCCTCCGAGTACGAGGCGGTGTTCCGCGACCTGATCGAGAATGTCCCGGGCGCGGATGGCGTGATCTTCTCCACCCACTGCCACAACGACCTGGGCCTGGCCGTGGCCAACAGCCTGGCCGGCGTGCAGGGCGGCGCCCGGCAGGTGGAGGTCGCCGTCAACGGCATGGGCGAGCGGGCCGGCAACGCCGCCCTGGAAGAAGTGGTCATGGCCCTGAAGGTCCGGGGAGACCGGCTGCTCTATGAGACAGGGGTCCAGACCCAGCACATCACCCGGGCGAGCCGCTATGTCTCGGCCATCACCGGCTTCCCGGTGCAGTACAACAAGGCCATCGTCGGCAAGAACGCCTTCGCCCACGAGAGCGGCATCCACCAGGACGGCATGCTCAAGAACGCCGAGACCTACGAGATCATGCGCCCGGAAGACGTGGGGCAGGGCGGCACCAACCTGGTCATGGGCAAGCACTCCGGCCGCCACGCCTTCCGCGAGAAGCTGAAGGGGCTGGGCTATGAGCTGGGCCAGAACGCCCTGAACGAGGCCTTCCAGCGCTTCAAGGACCTGGCCGACAAGAAGAAGGACGTCTACGACGACGACATCGTCGCCCTGGTGGACGACGCCCTGGCCTCCGGCGCCGACCGCATCCAGGTGAAGTCCCTGCGCGTCGTGGCCGGCACCGAGGGGCCCCAGACCGCCGACCTGGTCCTGACCGTCGACGGCGAGGAGCGGGCGGCGGCCGCCACCGGCGACGGTCCGGTGGACGCGGTCTTCCACGCCATCCGGCAGGCCGTGCCGCACGAGAGCGACCTGCGCCTGTTCCAGGTGCACGCCGTCACCGAGGGCACGGACGCCCAGGCCCAGGTCTCGGTCCGGCTGGAGGAAGACGGCCGCATCGCCACCGGGCAGGCGGCGGACACCGACACCCTGACCGCGTCCGCCAAGGCCTATGTCAACGCGCTGAACAACCTCATCGCCCGGCGGGAGAAGACCGCCCCGGCCACGCGCATCGCCAGCGGGTTCTGATCCATGCTGTGGGCCGTGCTCGCCGCGGCCGCCGCTCCGCTCCAGGTCGCCCGCAACGCCTTCCAGCGCGGCATGATCGGCGAGGCCGGGCCCTGGGGCGCGACCCTGGTCCGGTTCCTGTTCGGCCTGCCCTTCTCCCTCGCCCTGCTGGGGATCGCGGTCCTGGCCACGCCGGACGCCCGGCCGACCCCGGACCTTCGCTTCCTGGTCACGGTGGGGGCGGGGGGCATTGCCCAGATCGGCGCCACGGCCTGCCTGCTGGTGGCCATGGAGCGGGCGGGCTTCGCCGTCGCCACCTTCCTGCAGCAGGCCGCCCTGCCGTTCGGCGCCGTCCTGGGCTGGATCGCCTTTGGCGATGGCATGAACCTCCTCCAGTGGCTGGGGGTGGGCGTGACGACCGTTGGCCTCCTGGTCCTGTCCTGGCCCAAGGAGGGGATCAGGACGATGGACCCTGGCGCCCTCCTCGGGCTCGCGGCGGCGGCCTTCTTCGCCCTGTCGATGAACGGCTACCGGCAGGCGGGCCTGGCCCTGGAGCCCCGGCACCCGATCTTCGCCGGCATCGGGTCGGTGGTGGCGGCCCAGGCCCTCCAGTCGGTTGTCCTGGTCGGCGCCCTGGCGGTCCTGAGGCCCGCCGCCCTGCGCGCGGTCTTCGTCTCCTGGCGCGCCTCCCTCGGCGCGGGCGCCTGCGGGGCGGGGGCCTCGGTCCTGTGGTTCTCGGCCCTGGCCATGTCGCCGCCCGGGCCGGTGCGCGCCATCGGCGTGATCGAGGCGCCGATCGCCGCCCTGGCGGGCCGGACCCTGTTCCGCGAACGGCTCACCCCCCGCCAGCTGGCGGCCGGCGCGGCCACGGCCCTCGGCGTGGTGGTGACGGCGCTGGCCTGAGCCGGAGGGCTGCAGCTCCGTTGACCCCCTCAGTCAGCTTCGCTGACAGCTCCCCCTTGGGGGAGCAATGGGCTCAGTCATTCCTCCCCCCAGGGGGAGGTGGACCGCGAAGCGGGCCGGAGGGGGTCAGCTGAGCCGCCGCCGTCCGTCTCCCTGATTCAGAGCCATTCGGAGGGAATTCCTTCGTGTCTGCGGCCGCAGCCCCCCGGACAGGTTGAATCCACAGGAAGGCAGTCCGCCAAGGGACGGATTCGCCTTGAATTCACCCCACTTGCAGGGCAGAGGACCATCTGATCCGCCCGGTCGGGACAGGGTCCGTCGGCGCGCGCCTCTGATGGCGACGAGACCCTCGGGCCCCGAACTTCGCCAGGCCCCTCCGACCCCGCCCTCCGCCTCCGGGAAACTGCATGTTTTCGTCCCTTTTCGGCTCTGTCACCAAGGACATCGCCATAGACCTCGGCACCGCCAACACCCTCATCTATATGAAGGGCCGGGGGATCGTGCTGAACGAGCCCTCGGTGGTGGCGCTGCGCACCGTCGGCGGGCGCAAGGAGACCTACGCCGTCGGCCTTGAGGCCAAGCAGATGCTGGGCCGGACCCCGGGCCACATGGAAGCCATCCGCCCCCTTCGCGACGGCGTCATCGCCGACTTCGAAGTGGCCGAGGAGATGATCAAGTACTTCATCCGCAAGGTTCACAACCACAAGGGCTTCGTGAATCCCAAGGTCATCGTCTGTGTGCCCTCCGGCGCCACGGCGGTGGAGCGGCGCGCCATCAAGGACAGCTGCCTGAACGCCGGCGCGCGCCGGGTGGCCCTGATGGACGAACCCATGGCGGCCGCCATCGGCGCGGGCCTGCCCATCCACGAGGCGACGGGCTCGATGGTCGTGGACATCGGCGGCGGCACCACCGAGGTGGCGGTGCTTTCCCTGTCGGGCGTGGTCTATTCCCGCTCCGTCCGGGTCGGTGGCGACACCATGGACGAGGCGATCATCTCGTACATGCGCCGCAACTATAACCTGCTGATCGGCGAGACGACCGCCGAGCGGATCAAGAAGGAGATCGGCACGGCCCGCGTTCCCGAGGAAGGCGATGGGCTGGCCATCGACGTCAAGGGCCGCGACCTGATGCAGGGCGTGCCGCGGGAGGTCCGCGTCGCCGAGAGGCAGGCCGCCGATGCGCTCAGCGAACCCGTGTCGCAGATCGTCGACGCCGTGAAGATGGCCTTGGAATCCACCCCTCCGGAGCTGGCGTCCGACATCGCCGACAAGGGCATCATGCTCACCGGGGGCGGAGCCCTTCTCCGGGGCCTGGACGCCGAGATCCGCGATCATACCGGCCTGCCGGTGACAGTGGCGGACGATCCCCTGTCCTGCGTGGCTCTGGGCTGCGGCAAGGTGCTCGAGCATCCGGCGTGGATGAAGAGCGTCATGGACGCCGGCGCGGCCTGACGCAGGCTCTGGCGGGAATCGCAGGACTGGGAACACTGGGCGGGGCTGATCGGCAGCGCGAATGAGGGGTCCCCTTCCGCTCGGGGGCCCGGGAGATCGTCGGGTCCGTGTCTTTCAGGGATAATCCCTTCGGCGAGGTGAGGCTGCCCCTGCTGCTGGGCGCGGCGGCCGCCGCCATGGTGGCCCTGGTGGTGGCCTTCGCCTTCTTGATGGTGGATCGGCGACAGACCTACCAGACCGGCGCCTACAACGCCCTGCGCAAGGCCACTGACGGCGTCGTAGCGCCGGTGACCGGCGCCGTGGCCGCCCCGGTCCGCTGGGCCGGCGGCGTCGGCGAGGGGATCGGCGGCTACTTCTTCGCCGCCTCCGAGAATCGTCGCCTCAAGGCCGAACTGGCCGAGGCGCAGGCCTGGCGCGAGAAGGCCGTCGCCCTGTCGGACGAGAACGCCCGCTATCGCGCCCTCCTGGGCCTGGCCGTGGATCCGCCGGTTCCCATGGTCACCGGCCGGGCGGTGAGCGAGAGCCGCGGGCCCTACGCCAACACGCGCCTCGTCAATATCGGATCCGACCGCGGGGTCAGGGTCGGGCACCCCGTGTTGAGCGAGAACGGCCTGGTGGGCCGCGTGGTCGGCGTTTCGCCCCGGGTCAGCCGGGTGCTGATGCTGACCGACGCCGCCTCCCGGACCCCTGTGATGATCCAGCGCACCCGCGCCCGCGCCATCCTGACCGGCGATGGCGGCTGGGCGCCTGAGCTGGCCTATCTGCGCGGCCAGGAGGCGGCCCGGGTGGGCGATCTTGTCCTGACCTCGGGTGACGGGGGAGTCCTGCCCAGGGGGATCACTGTGGGGCGCCTCGTTCGCGGCGCGGACGGCGGCTGGCGTGTCCGCCTGGCCTCCGATGCGGCGCCGGTCGACTTCGTGCGTGTCCTGCTGTTCGAGGACTTCGTGAAGCTTGAGGACCTGCGGGTCCTGAACCGCCCCTCGCCGCCGCCGCCGCCGACGCCCACGCCCCGGGCCGAACCGCCTGCGGCGACGACAACGCCCGCCGGACAACCTGGGGGAGCCGCCCCATGACCGCCGTCGCCCGTCCCTTGCGGGTCTCGCGCTGGGTCGGCGGGCCCCTGGTGGCCGCCCTGGCCGTCAGCCTTCTCCTGGCGGCGCCGATCCGCCTTTTGGGCCTGCCCCTGCCCGAGCCCGTCACCCTCATGGTCCCGGCCTTCGCCTGGGCCATGATCCGCCCCGCGGCGTCCCCGGCCCTGGCCCTCCTGCTGGGAGGGCTGGTGCTGGACGCAATCTGGGGCGCGCCCGCCGGCCTGTGGGCGATCTCCCTGCTGGCGGCCTACCTGCCGATCCTGGCCCTGCGGAACATCCTTGCCGGACAGTCGCCGGTCGTGCTCTGGTTCTGGTACGGTCTCGCCTGCCTGTTGGCCCAGTCGGTGGGATGGCTGATCACCGCCTGGATCTCCGGTGCGCCGCCCTCCCTCGTCGCAGCCGGCCTGCAGTGGCTGGCCACTGTCCTCCTCTTTCCCGTCGCCGCCCTGCTCATCGAGCACTTCCGCGACGCCGATGTCCGGTTCCGCTGACCGCCATGACCCAACCGTCCATCATCCTCTCTGACGTCAACGCCCGGCAGAGCGTCTTCCATCGTCGCGCCTTCCTGCTGGGGGGCGGCATTGCGGCGGGTGTGGCGGTCCTGGCGGGCCGGCTGGGCTACCTGCAGCTCGTGGAGAACGCGCGCTACGACAAGCTGTCGACCTCCAACCAGTTCAACTTCCGCCTGGTGCCCCCGCCCCGGGGCACGATCACGGATCGCAACGGCGCCATACTGGCCACCAACCGGCCCAACTTCCGTCTGCTCTACGCCCGCCAGAAGGATCGGGACCCGGAGGCGATGATCTCCACCCTGGCCGCCTATGTCCCCATGGACGACGCCCGGCGGCAGAGGATCCTGCGGGACCTGGGCAACGCCCCCCGGAACACGCCCGTGGCCATCATGGAGGACATCACCTGGGAGCAGTTCTCGGCGGTCAACATCCGGGCCACGGAACTGCCGGGCGTAACGGCGGACATGGGCGAGGTCCGGGTCTATCCCCACGGGGGCGCCTTCGCCCATGTGATCGGCTATGTGGCCAAGGTGAACAAGGAGGACATCACCGGGACCGGACCCAGTGCCGAGCCCATCATGCTGCACCCGGGGTTCCGGATCGGCCGGCAGGGACTGGAGAAGGCCCTGGACCTGGAGCTGCGGGGCCGTCCCGGCGCCCAGAAGGTCGAGGTCGACGCCCGCGGCCGGCAGGTCCGGCTGGCGCCCGGCGGCGACATCCCGGCCACCCCGGGCAAGGAGGTCCAGCTCAGCCTGGACATGGACCTGCAGCTCCGCGGCCTGGAGCTGTTCGGCGAGGAGAGCGGCGCGGCCGTGCTGATGGACTGCCGATCCGGCGACCTCCTGGCCCTGGTGTCGGCCCCCAGCTTCGACGCCAACCGGTTCGTGCGGGGCCTCAGCACGGCGGAGTACAAGGCGCTGGCGGAATATGACCACAAGCCCCTGTTCAACAAGGCGCTCACCGCCACCTATCCGCCGGGGTCGACCTTCAAGACACTGGTGGCCGTCGCCGCCCTGGAGCACGGGATCGATCCGGAGATGACCATTGGCTGCCCAGGCCATTGGTACTTCGGCAGGCGTCGCTGGCGTTGCGATGGCGTACACGGCCCGACCAACATGCACGATGCGATCGCCACCTCGTGCGACACCTATTTCTATACCATCTCGCTGCAACTCGGCCCGGACAAGATCGCCGATGTCGCCCGCCGGTTCGGTCTCGGACAGGCCTACGACATCGGCATTCCCGGCCAGAAGAAGGGCCTGGTGCCCGATACCGAGTACAAGCGCCGCAACTTCCCGCGGGACCCGCGCTGGCACATCGGCGAGACTCCCAGCCTGGGGATCGGCCAGGGCTACACCCTGGTCAACGCCCTCCAGCAATGCGTCTCGGCGGCGCGGATGGCCAATGGCCGAAAGGCGCTCACTCCCCGCCTGATCCGCGCCATCGGCGGCGAGCGCCTTCCGGATGGAGCGGCGGCGCCGGACATGGACTTCGACCCCGCCCACCTGGCCCTGGTCCGCGAGGCCATGGGATCGGTGACCACCCGTGGGACGGCGGCGCGCACGGGCCAGATCGGGCTGGGCGACATCCGGATGGCGGGCAAGACAGGGACCGCCCAGGGCTACAACTACAATGGCGGGCGGGGCATCCATGGCACCAACGGGCCCTGGCATCTGCGCGACCACGCCTGGTTCGTCGGCTTTGCGCCCCACGATACGCCGAGGTACGCCATCGCGGTGCTGGTCGAGCACGGCGGCTTCGGCGCCCAGGCGGCGGCGCCCCGGGCCCGGGACCTGATGCGCCTGGCCCTCCTGAAGGATCCCGAGCTTCGCAGCCGGATCGAACGGCCTCCAGCCCCGCCGGTTTCGGTCGCGGACAGCGGCGCCGGAGGGCGGGGAGGTCCGGCATGACCCTGGCGGGCCTGACCTTGCGCGCCGAACGCGGACGGCTGATCGACAAGATCACCCAGATCGACGGCGTCTTCTGCCTCGCCCTCATCCTGATCGCCGTCGCTGGCGCCCTGATGATGTTCTCCATCGCCGGCTCCAGCTGGGAGCCCTGGGCGGCCAACCACATCACCCGCTTCGGCGTGGCCTTTGTCCTGATGGTGGCGCTGGCCGTCATCGACCTGAGGGTCTGGGCGGCCATCGCCTATCCGCTCTACGCCGTGAGCCTGATCCTGCTGATCGCTGTTGAACTGGTGGGAGACGTCCGCCTCGGCGCCCAGAGATGGCTGGACCTCGGCCCGCTGGGCAGCTTCCAGCCCTCTGAGATCATGAAGCTGGGTCTGGTCCTGGCCCTGGGCCGGTTCTACCACGGCCTCTCGGCGGAGCGGGCCCGGCTGTCCTGGTGGCTCCTCATACCGGCGGCCATGATCGGCGCGCCGACCCTCCTGGTGGCGCACCAGCCGGACCTCGGCACGGCGGTCCTCCTGGCCCTGACCGGGCTGACGGTGGTCATCCTGGCCGGCCTGTCCTGGAAGGTGATCTTCGCCGGCGCCGGCCTGGTCCTCGCCGCCCTGCCGCCCTTCTTCCTTTTCGTCCTGCACGACTATCAGCGGCAGAGGATCCTGACCTTCATGAACCCCGAGACCGATCCCTCGGGGTCCGGCTACCACATCCTCCAGTCGAAGATCGCCCTGGGTTCCGGCGGGCTTCTCGGCAAGGGCTACGGGCTGGGCTCGCAGAGCCAGCTGAACTTCCTCCCGGAGAAGCAGACCGACTTCATCTTCGCGACCCTGGCCGAGGAGTTCGGCTTCCTCGGCTGCGCCACTCTTCTGCTGCTCTATGCGGCGGTGATCTTCATGGCCCTGCGGACCGCCTCCCTCGCCCATTCCCACTTCGGCCGGCTGACCGCCGCCGGGGTCACCTCGACCTTCGCCCTCTACGTCCTGATTAATGGGGCGATGGTGATGGGCATGGCGCCGGTGGTGGGCGTGCCCATGCCGCTCCTGTCCTATGGCGGCTCGGTCATGCTGACGGTGATGGTCGGCTTCGGTCTCGTCCAGTCGGTGCGGGTGCACCGTTACTCCGAGGTCACCGCCTCGAAGAGCTCGCTGATCTAGCGGCTCTGGGGATTGGGGTCTGCGGAGGGGCCGCTGACCCCCTCCGTCCCGCTGCGCGGTCCACCTCCCCCTGGGGGGAGGAATTAGAGAGCCAATTGCTCCCCGGCGAAGCGGGGTGAGGGGGTCAACGGCGGCTCAGCCCTCGCCCTCCTCCAGGCGCCAGAGCTGGGAGCGGAGCGTCACGGCACCGACGATCACCAGCATGCCCAGGCCCGGGAACAGGATGGCCGCCCGAGGGCCGATGGCGTGGGCCAGCACGCCGTAGAGCACTGCTCCGGCGGGGGCCGCGCCCATATTGCCCAGGGTGAAGATGGAGAGGATCCGCGCCAGCTTGTCCGGGGGCGAGTACCTCTGCACCAGCCCGCGGCCCAGGGTCATGGCCACCCCGCCCCCGAGGCCCCACACGAAGTTGAGGACGCACAGCAGCCAGAACGGCATGGGCAGGCTGCAGAGGATGAGGACGCACGCCCCGGAGAAGAGAGCCGCCAGATAGACCCGCCCCTTGCGCTGGAGATCCCCGAAGCGGATCAGTACGGTCGTCGAGAGGATCGACCCGATCCAGAAGGTGATGCTGAAGACGCCCAGGGCGGTGGCGATCTTCGCCTGCGCCGACCCCGCCAGATCGCGCGGGAAATAGCTTTCGACGATCAGGGGCAGGAGGACGGAGAAGGCGCCCATGAAGCAGATCCCCATGCCCACCGCACCGAGGATCACCGGGGCGATGACCGGCGAGGCGGCCGCGGCGCGGAAGCCCACGCTGATCTCACTGAAGATGAAGCCCAGGGCGCCGCCTTCCCGGGTCCGGGGGGGTCCCGCCGGGCGCGGCCGGATCTTCAGGGCCGCGCCAGCCGCCAGGGTCATCATGGCGGCCTGACCGAAGAGGAGGGTGGTCAGACCGACGACGGGGGCGGCCGCCGCAGCCGCCATGCCGGCGATCTGCCCGCCGAACTGGGCCAGGGTGGCCATGCCCACGGCCTGCTGGACCCCGCCCGGCGCCACGCGGCTGAGGAGGGCGTCCCGGGCCGGCGTCACGAAGGCGCCGATGGTCCCGATCCCGAGGGCGTAGAGGATGACGGTCGCATAGGTCAGCCGCCCCCCAGCCACGAAGGCGCCGAGGGCGAGGAAGCTGAGGGCGCACAGGCCGCAGCCAACGAGCACGACCCGGAGCGTGTCGACGCGGTCCGCGAAGTAGCCGCCCAGCAGGATCAACAGGACAGTCGGCAGCTGCATGGACATTTGCGCCAGGCCGAAGCGGATCTCGTTCTCCTGCAGGACCACCCGGACCAGGTAGGGGAAAAGGACCATCTGCACGCCGAAGGCGAGGAACCAGGCGCCCTGGGTGACGAGGTAGCTGGGAAAGCCGGTCTGCGCCTCGGGTCCGGACGTCTCCGCGCCCGGTCCTGTCGCTGGGTTGGCGGACATGGGAACGGGATCCTCGGGGCGCGTGCAGGGCTCACCGGGAGTGACGAGCCTGTCGCCCTGATCCTAAGCGACCCAGCCGGGGACGCCAGCCCGGAATCCGTCTGGCCGCGGGGCTTGCCTTGCGGCGGGCGGAAGGGTCTCTTGGGCGTTCGCAGGGAGGACCCGATGACCGAATTCACGACGATCGACGCCGGCGAGGTGAAGCTTCGCGCGGTGGTGCAGGGGCAGGGCCCCCTGGTCATCATGGTCCATGGCTTTCCGGAGAGCTGGTACTCCTGGCGCCACCAGATCGGTCCGGTGGCCGAGGCCGGCTTCACCGCCTGCGCCATCGACGTGCGCGGCTATGGCGGCTCGGATAAGCCGTATCCGGTGGCCGACTACGCCATGCCGCACAAGGTCAATGACCTGGTCGGCGTGGCCGACGCCCTGTCGCCCGGCCAGCCGGCCATCCTCCTGGGCCACGACTGGGGCGCGCCCATCGTCTGGAACTCGGCCCTGTCGCGCCCCGACCGCTTCTCCGCCGTCGGCGCCCTCTCCGTACCCTGGACCGGGGTGGGGCAGAGGTCCTTCTCGGACGTCTTCAACGAGGTGTTCACGGCCCGGAACAAGTTCTTCTACCAGGCCTATTTCCAGAAGGAGGGCGTGGCCGAGGCGGAAGGCGAGGCCAACGTCCGCGACTTCCTGCGCAAGTTCTACTACGCCATCTCGGGCGATGCGCCGGACGGGACCTGGCCGAACAACAAGACCGCCGACGCCAGGCTGCTGGAGGGGCTGGTCGACCCCGATCCCTTCCCGGCCTGGATGACCGAGGCGGACCTCGACTACTACACCGCCGAGTTCGAGGCCTCGGGCCTGCGCGGGCCGATCAACCGCTATCGTAACCACGACCGGGACTTCGCCTGGCAACAGGCCTTCAAGGACCGCAAGATCGAGCAGCCCGCCTTCTTCGTGGCCGGCAACCGGGACCTCGCATTCAACATGCTGGGCCGGAGCGACCCGATCGAGCTGATGCGCGCCCAGGTGCCCAACCTGCAGGTGGCCGAGGTGCTCGACGGCTGCGGCCACTGGACCCAGCAGGAGCGTCCCGCCGAGGTCAACGCCCGGCTCATCCCCTGGCTGAAGGGGCTGCGGGGCTAGAGCCGAAGGGCCGCCTCGGACGCACGCACAAGCCCGTCGATGATGCCGGGCTCGGTGGAGGCGTGGCCGGCGTCCCAGACGATCTCGAAGTTCGCCTTCGGCCAGGCCGTCTTCAGCGCCCAGGCGGTCTCAATTGGCGTGACCACATCGTAGCGGCCCTGGACGATCCAGCCGGGGATGTCCGCCAGGACGTGGGCGTTCTTCAGGATCCAGCCGTCCTCGGGGAAGAAGCCCCGGTTGACGAAGTAGTGGCACTCGATCCGGGCGAAGGCGATGGCGAAGTCCACCTCGCCGAACTTGGCGGGCCGGCCTTCGGGGCCCCGGATGGAGATGGTGTCCCCCTCCCACTGGCTCCAGGCGGTGGCGGCGGTGGCCTTGGCGGCCTCGTCGCTTCCGGTCAGCCGGCGATGGTAGGCGTGGAGAAGGTCGCCGCGCTCCTCGGGCGGGATGGGCGCCAGGTAGCGCTCCCAGGCGTCCGGGAAGAGGGCCGAGGCGCCATCCTGGTAGAACCAGCGCACTTCGCGCTCGGTCAGGGTAAAGATGCCCCGCAGGACCAGGGCCTCGACCCGCTCGGGGTGGGTGATGGCGTAGGCCAGGGCCAGGGTCGAGCCCCAGGAGCCTCCGAACACGGTCCACGTCTCGATCCCGAGCTGGACCCGCAGGCGCTCCATGTCCTCGATCAGCCGCCAGGTGGTGTTCTCCTCCAGGCTGGCGTTGGGCGTGGAGAGGCCACAGCCGCGCTGGTCGAACAGCACCATCCGCCAGCGGTCGGGGTCAAAGAACCGCCGCATGGTGGGATTGATCGCCCCGCCCGGCCCGCCATGCAGGATGACGCAGGGCTTGCCTTCGGGCCGCCCGCATTCCTCGAAGTAGATCTCGTGGACGCCCTCGGTGGCCATCCGCCCGCGGGCAAAGGGCTCGACCTCCCGGAACAGGCCGCGGCGGCCTGCGGAACTGGAGAAGGCGGGGGACCAGGGATCGCTGCTCATGGCCTCCTCCTAGCCTGCAGGCGGTCCAGCCGGAACCCCCTCACCCCGCTTCGCGGGGAGCTCCCCCGCAGGGAAGCAATTGGCTCTGTCATTCCTCCACCTCTTGAGGGGGAGGTGGACCGCGAAGCGGGCCGGAGGGGGTCAGCGGCCCCTCACCCCCCGAACTTCCTCCCCATCCAGTCGAGGATGTAGCGGTTCACCTCTTCGGGCTTCTCCTGCTGGGTCCAGTGGCCTGAGCCCATCACCAGGGCCTTTTCCAGGTCGGCGATGCGGGTCTCCATGCCGTCGGCCATGGAGGGCGGGAGGACGGCGTCCTTCTCGGCGCAGATCATCAGGCAGGGGACGTGGTCGATGCGCTGGGGCAGGTGGGCCGAGCGCTCCCAGTTGCGGGTGAAGTTGCGGTACCAGTTGATGCCGCCGGTGAAGCCGGTGGCCGAGAAGGTCTCGACGAAGGCGGCCAGTTCGTCCGCGGTCAACAGCTGGTTGGCGGTGTCGGACTTGTCCCACTCGGCCAGCAGGTCGCGGAAGGCGAAGGTGGAGGTGGTGGCGGGACCGGCGTCCTTGTCGATGCTGAGGCCGACGCTGGGCGGGGCCGGCATGTCCTCGGGCGGGCGGCGCATGAAGAAGCGCATGGTCTTGTCCACGTCCTTGCCGAGGGCGGCGTCGGCCTCGCCCGGCTTCTGGAACCAGACGATGTACATGTCCTCGCCGAAGGCGAAGCGCATGGAGGCGATGGGGTCGTAGTCGCCGCGCGGCGTGAAGGGGGTGTTGAGGCCGATCACCCCGGCCACCCGGTCGGGATGCATCAGGGCCATCTGCCAGACCACGAAGCCGCCCCAGTCATGGCCGCAGAACACCGCCTTCTCGATGCCGAGATGGTCCAAGAGGCCCACCAGGTCGGCGGCCAGGTGCTCCATGTCGTAGTCCTCGACCTTGTCCGGCCGGGAGGTCAGGCCATAGCCCCGCTGGTCCGGGGCGATGGCCCACTGGCCCGCCGCCTCGCAGGCCTTCAGCTGATGGCGCCAGGAGAAGGCCAGCTCGGGAAAGCCGTGGCAGAAGACGATGGGCACGCCCTGGCCGCGGGCGACCTCGTAGTAGGCCATGTCGATCCCGTTGACCTGGGCCTTGGCGACGGGGGGCATCTGGCGGGCGAGTGCGGACATTCAGGGGCTCCTGGAGAAACTTCCCCTATCTTGGCCAGACCCGGCGGGGGTATGGCAAGGGCCAGCGCGGGGGAAGGCGGCATGACGACGGTGAGCGGGGGCGGGGCGGGAGCCAAGGGAACCGGCTGGGGGCTGGTGGTCCTGCTGGGCGCCCTCACAGCCTTTGCGCCCATGGCCATCGACATGTACCTCCCCAGCCTTCCGGCCATCGGCGCGGACCTGGGGGTGGATGCGGCATATACCCAGATCACGGTCTCGGCCTTCCTGGCGGGCATGGCCTTCGGCCAGTTCTTCTATGGCCCGGCGTCGGACCGCCTCGGTCGAAAGGGGCCGATCCTGGCTGGCGTCGCCCTGTTCGTCCTGGCCTCCTGCGCCTGCGCCCTGGCTCCGTCCGCCGAGTTCCTCGTCGCCGCCCGGTTCGTCCAAGCCCTGGGCGGATGCGCGGGCGGGGTGGTGGCCTGGGCCGTCGTGCGCGACCGTTTCGACCATACGGAGACGGCGCGGATGCTGTCCCTCCTGACCCTCGTCATGGGCCTGGCGCCCATCCTGGCGCCCCTGCTGGGGGGCGTGCTGCTTCAGCTGGCCGGCTGGCGGTCCATCTTCTGGGCCCTCGCCCTGTTCGGCGTGGCCGTCGGGCTGGCCACCCTCTTCCGGCTGGAGGAGTCCCGCTCCGAGGCCACCGCCGCCCAGGCTCGCTCGGAGTCTCCGCTCGCCGCCCTTGGCGCCCTCCTGAAGGACCCGCGGATGGTGGGCTACGCCCTGGCGGGCGGACTGAACGGGGGCGACCCTCTTCACCTGGATCTCGGCCTCGCCGGGCCTGCTGATCGGCGTATGGGGCATACCGGCCTCGCTCTTCGGCTGGGTCTTCGGCTTGAACGCCGCCGGGGTGATCGGCGCCGGCCAGCTGAACCGCCAGCGCCTCCTGCGCTACACACCGGAACAGGTGCTGAAGGCCGCCAGCCTGGCCGGGGTGGCCGCCTCGGCCCTCCTGCTCCTCGCCGCCTTCACCGGCTGGGGCGGAATGTGGAGTGTCCTGCCCCTGATCTTCCTGGTCCTCTCCAGCTACGGCTTCATGGCCGGCAACACCATGGCCGGGGCGCTCAACGTCGATCCGCGCCGGGCAGGGTCCATCTCGGCCCTGATGGGGTCCGCCTCCTTCGCCACCGGCGCCCTGGCCTCGGCCCTGACGGGGGCTCTCGGGGACGGCTCGGCCCGGCCCGTCGCCGTGACGATGTTCCTCGCCATGACGGGTTCCGCACTGGCGCTGAGGACCCTGGCGCTGAAGGGAACGGCGCGGGTCTAGGTGGAGGGCGGCGAGGCCGCTGACCCCCTCCGTCGCGCTGCGCGCGCCACCTCCCCCTTGGGGGAGGAAAGAAGAGGTAATTGCTCCCCCAAGGGGGAGCTCCCGGCGAAGCCGGGTGAGGGGGTCAACGGCGGTCGGTTCGGTCCAGGTCCCGGGCGGAAAGGGCCAGCCAGGCCCAGCCGCAGAGGAAGAGGACGCCGCCTATGGGGGTCACCGCGCCCAGCCAGCGCGGGGCGCCGAAGGCCATGGCGTAGAGGCTTCCGGCGAAGATCACCGAGCCGGTCAGGAAGAAGGCCGGCGCGAAACGGGCGCGCGGCGCGCCCATGCCCATGAAGGCCGCCGAGGCGAAGGTCGCCATGGTGTGCCAGAAGGCGTACTGCGCCCCGGTCCTCAACCACTCGGCGGCCTTGGGATCGGAAATCCCGTGGGCCGCGAAGGCGCCCATGGCGATGGCGACAAAGGCGTTGAGGGCGGCGAGGGCGAGCCAGTCCCGGCGGGGGAGTCCCTTCACGCCCAGAGGCCTGGCCGCCGCCCGACCCAGGGTGCCTCGCGCTCCAGCTGGCCGGCCAGCCGGAAGAGGGTGGCCTCGTCGGCATAGCGGGCGGTGAACATCATGCCGACCGGCAGGCCGTCCGCGGTCGTCTCCAGGGGCAGGGACAGGGAGGGCTGGCCCGAGAAATTGAAGGGCGGGGTGAAGGGGAAGACCTGGCCCTGGCGCCGGTTGACCTCCTTCGGCTCCAGGTTGACCGGGTCGATGAAGCCGATCTCCGGCACCGGGGTCCCCAGCACCGGGGTCAGGTGGACGTCGCGGTCGCGGAAGGCCGCCAGGGTGGCCCGGTTCAGCATGCGCAGCTCCTGCAGGGACCGCAGGGCCATCTCGCCGGTCACCTTGCGTCCGCCCTTCAGGGAGACCCAGGTCAGGGGCTCCAGCTCGTCGGGCTCGGGCTCGCGGCCCACCTCCTCGATCAGCCGCGCCATGCCGGCGGCGAAGTTGGCGCCCGAGACGGGGCCCCGGGCGGCGTAGAGGGCGCGGTAGTCGATGCCCAGGCCCTCTTCGACCACGTCGTGGCCGAGGCGGCGCAGGAGGTCCGCCGTGCGCTCAAGCGCCGCCTGGACCTGGGGGTCGATGGGCCGGCCCGAGGCGGTCTCGGAGGACCAGGTGATGCGCAGGCGGCCCGGCGCCCGGCCGACCTCGTCCAGGAAGGGCCCGGCCTTGGGCGGCGCCGGGTAGGGGCTGTCGGGTTCGGGCGCATCGGTGGCGTCCATCATGGCCGCGCTGTCGCGCACGGTGCGGCTGACCACGTGGTCGACCACGAAGCCTGCGGCGTAGTCGAAGCCGTCCGGCAGGTTGGGCACCCGGTCGCGGGTGCCCTTCAGGCCCACCAGGCCGCAGCAGGCGGCGGGGATGCGGATCGAGCCCAGGCCGTCGCTGGCGTGGGCCATGGGGACCATGCCCGAGGCCACCGCCGCCGCCGATCCGCCGGAGGAGCCGCCGGCGATGTGGCCGGGATTCCAGGGGTTGCGGCAGGGGCCGAGGAGGGCGCTCTCGGTCGTGCCGGTGATGCCGTATTCGGGGGTGTTGGTCTTGCCCAGGGGGATGACGCCGGCCCGGCGGTAGCGGGCGGTCAGGCCGCCGTCCTCGCGGTCGACGATGTGGCGGGCGAACCGGCTGCCCGAGGTGCGCGGCCAGCCGGCCACGGGCATGGCCAGGTCCTTGATCAGGAAGGGCACGCCCCGGAAGGGGCCGTCCGGCAGGTCGCCGAGGGCCTGGCGGCGGGCCTCGTCGAAGGCGGTGTGGACCACGGCGTTCAACGTGGGGTTGCGCCGCTCGATGATGGCGATGGCCGCGTCCACGGCCTCCAGGGGGGTGGTCTCACCCTTGCGGATGGCCTCGGCGAGGCCCAGGCCATCGAGGGCGGCGTACTCTTCAGGGGTCATGGGATCACCGGGTCTGGGCGAGGAAGGCCATCCTGGCCACAGGGGAGAGGCCGGGGGCGGCCTTGCGGAGCTCGGCGAAGGACTCCTCGGCGGCGTCGAGGGCCTGGTCGATATCCTCCTCGGTCATGGCGTCGCAGAGGAACATGTTGTGCCAGGGGTGGACGTACACGCCGCGGGCCAGCATGGCGCTGGACCAGAAGAAGCCCTTCCGCAGGTCGGGGTCCTCGTCGAACAGGAAGAGGGGCATCTGGCCGGGGCCGGTGATGCGGAAGCCGAAGCCGGCGGCGGAGGCGCGCTCGGAAAGGCCCGAGGCGAGGCGCTCGCCCAGGGTCTCCAGCCGCTCCAGGTAGTCGGTCTCGCGGATGCGGCGCAGAACCTCGATCGCCGCGGCCATGGGGGCGGCCTGGTACCAGAAGGAGCCGGTGGCGTAGATGGCCTCGGCCCCCTTGCGGGCGCTGTCCGAGCCGAGGAGGGCCGACAGGGCGTGCCCGTTGGCCAGGCCCTTGCCCCAGGTCGACAGGTCGGGCTCCACCCCCAGGTGCGACCAGGAACAGTCCCGACTGAGGCGGAAGCCGGCCCGCACCTCGTCCAGCACCAGGAGAGCGCCCGTGCGGTCGCACAGCTCCCGGGCGCGGGCGGCGTAGGCGGCCTCGGGCTCGGCCTGGTCGATGAAGGCGTCGTGGCGGAAGGGGGCGGCGAAGATGGCGGCCAGGTCATCGCCCGCCGCCTCCACGGCGGCCTCCAGGCTGGCTACGTCATTGTAGTCGCAGAGGATCTGGTGCGCCCGGTCGCTCTCCAGCACCCCGGCGGTGCGCGGTGTGCACCAGGGGGTGGAGCCGTGATAGGCGCCGCGGGCGCGGATCACCACCTTGCGGCGGGTCTGGGCCCTGGCGACGGTCAGGGCCATGGTGGTGGCGTCGCCGCCGTTCTTGCAGAACAGGGCCCAGTCGGCGTGGCCGATCATGCCGACCAGGGCCTCGGCCAGGTCGATCATCACCGGGGCGGGGCCGGTCAGGGTGTCGCCCTGCCGCAGCTGGTCGATGAAGGCCGCGTCGATCGCCTCGTCGCCATAGCCGAACAGGTTGGGGCCGTAGGCGCACATCAGGTCCAGCACCCGGCCGCCGTCGGCGTCCCAAAGATGCGCGCCCTTGGCCTTCACGAAGTACTGGGGATAGTCGTCGGGCAGGAGGGCCGTCGACTGGTGGCCGAACATGCCGCCGGGGATCACCGCCTCAGCCCTCGCCCTCAGGGCCCTGTCGTTCGGTCTCTCCATCGCCCGCGCCTCCCGCTTTTCCCCATCCTGTCCGCGACAGGCCCCTGTGCGCAAGCGGCAAGGCCGTTGACCCCCTCCGTCCCGGGGCTTGCGCCCCGGTCCACCTCCCCCTGGGGGGAGGAATTAGAGCGCCAATTGCTCCCCCAAGGGGGAGCTCCCCGCGAAGCGGGGTGAGGGGGTCAATCCCGGCCGCCGTTGACCCCCTCCGTCCCGGGGCTTGCGCCCCGGTCCACCTCCCCCTGGGGGGTGGAAT
>Ga0315902_10004810_pt1 | contig 19302 bp, 9 predicted proteins | sample LakEriMetagenome_9_FD_203523 | JGI IMG/M metagenome (GOLD analysis project Ga0315902, IMG submission 203523) | Freshwater fungal communities from buoy surface, Lake Erie, Ohio, United States - Buoy 12 MA117 | ecosystem: Environmental > Aquatic > Freshwater > Lake > Lake biofilm | place: USA... | reverse complement strand
GCGGGTGGTTTTGCGCCCAGTGATCCAGTGGGAAGGTGACGCTCCTTCCGAAGCGGAAGTGGAAGAGATGCATCAACAGGCACACCACGAATGCTTCATCGCCAATTCGGTGCGGACCGAAGTGCTCATCGACGCAGCGGCAGGTTCGATCGATTGACCCTGCCTCTCTCTTCCTGAAATGCGCATTCTGCGTTGCTTGCGGTCGCCGTACGCTAGCTCCATCCACCGGTCCCGGTTTCGCAGAGAGAAAGCCAGACGATCGCTTGCCGAGCCCTTAGTTCGAATGGACGGCCCCTGGACGCGCCTTGTAAGACTTAGAAAAACAGCACGATGCAGATGACTCTGCCAAGACGTCCAGGAAGCCTTCCGTGGAAGGGAATCGCTGCACCGAAGCTACCGGGAAGGCCGGAGTCCTCTTAGGCTGGAGAATCGGCGGCGGAAAGCTTGTCATCCCCCTTGCATGGGATTCCAAGCACCCCTTTCAGGTGGATGGTTTCGCTGGCCGATTTTTCGCTACCGCGATATTTGGGTAAATTCTGGCAGTCAGCTTGGCTAGAGCGACTGTGAGGAATGATCTCTGGTTGAGACTTCTCCAAAAATTCCCAATTGCGCCTATTCTTCTTCCTTTGCCAAGAAATTATGCTGGGTAGGTTGAGCCAGCCAATCGTGTGGTGGTGGTGTCCCCTATCCCAAGGGGATTCCTTTACCGCGATGACGTTTGATCGAAGGCGAGAAACGTTGCCTTGGATAGCGGACGGGGCTGGGACGATCGATGCATCGCTGGAGAAGTGCCCCACAGTGCGTGAGTATGGGCACTGGATCCGAGGAAAGAAAAGGGATTAGCTACCATGATCATACGCTGGTTCGGATTGCTCTCCGCTTGCTCGCTTGCATCTCTCTCCTGGGCAACCGCCCAGGATCCGATCGCACCGGAAGCACCTGTTGCCGCGATCGATCCTCCAGCGGAGCGGGGTGATACTTTGGGTGCGGCCGTTGAGCCGATTGCGCCGGGAGCCGTCGTCGGGGAGGCCCAAGGCTGGCTGAATGGTCTCTACCTAAGGCAGTGGGTTCGAACCGAAGCAAGTCGGTTTGCGGTGAAGGTTGTGGAGCTATCCGACTCTGGCGATTTGCGGGGTCTACCGGATTATCGCGTCCATTTGATCCAAGATGGGAAGGTTTTCGCCGAGGGAGTCAGCGACGAGGAAGGAAGGTTTTCTTTCGCGGGAATTCCCTCTGGAATCTACACCCTGGCAACCCTTGGCAATGGCACTATTGCCACCATTGCGATCCATGTTCTGGAAAACGAATCGGCCAAGCATTTGAGCAATGAAGTGGAGCTACCGATTGCCACTCAGGTGCCTGGATCCGTTCGCCGTCTGCTGGCCAGCCAAGGGCGTCCGGACGAGCAGGTGGCAGGCCCGTTAGCGGCCGACCCGATCGCGGCGACCCGTGCTTTCGGTCCTTCGTATTATGTGGTCCGTGACGCGCAAGGAAGGGTCGAAGGGAATGTACGAGCGATCACGCATCCAGGAGATCGCGATTATTCCGACACACAAATCGTAGTGACGCGCGGTGGTCGAGAGATCTATCGAACGTTGGCTTCCGAGAAGGGGGCATTTACGCTGGAAGGGATGGAGCCTGGGGTCTATGGGATCACGGCGACCGGCAGGCATGGACTCTTCTGCAGTTCCTTTTTGGTGGGCGACCTGAAGGCAGGAGTTGCTACGCTCGACCAGGGAAGGCGACTCGTCTCCGCCATGGTCGATGCCTGCCCGGTTTTCAACTGCGAACTGGCCAGCCAGGGGGACTACTTGGTTCTGGAACGCTTGATTGAGGACCAATCGTTGTTGGCACCCGAGGAAACTCTCGCTGGGGCGGTGCCGATGGGTGGTTTTGGGGGCGGATACGCTGGTGGTGGTGGAGCTGGTGGAGCTATGGGGGCAGGCCTTGGTGGCGGAATGGGTGCCGGAGGCGCTGCTGGCCTAGCCGGTGGTGGCTTGGGTGGATTAGCAGGCATCGCGGTGGCCGGCGGTGTCGCCGCCGCCGTTGCGTCGGATAACAACGAAACTCCTGACAGCTTCTAACGCAATCGCTTCGAAACCGGTGTTTCCTTCGGGGCGTCGTCTTGGCGCCCCGGAGACTTCTTTTTTGCGCCCTAGCTCTCAACCGATCGCGGGTGATCTGCGATTTGTTTTCTATTGAGCGGCTGTTCGGCTGGTTCCCAAAGCCACGATTCGAAGTGAGCGATCACTGGCGGCGGTGAGGGCTTCTTACCTCCCCCAATCGCCCTCTTTATCGGTGCTGGTCGTCACAACCGGATCAACCCGCAAACTGAGCGCTAGGGATCTGGAAATTCAGTCGATCTGTCGGGCAATTCGAGGCCTGCAGACTAATTGTGTCGAAAGGTAATGGGAGAAATGGGTTGCGGCCTTTCCTTGGCGATTTCGTCGGCATCCTCCGGTGCATCGCTCGGCCATTCCCATTCATCCTGCTACTGATTGATTTCTCCTTCGACGATTTGGAAGCATTCGAAGGATGTATGAAGGAAGCGGGCCTGGATGGATCCAGATCGCTCCACATTGCAAAGGCGGATTCCGATGAACAAGCGTGTCATGACATGGATGCTGGCATTGGCCGGTGCCGCATGGTCACCCCAGACGTTCGCTCAGGAGACCGATGTCTCCGTGGCACTTCCTGGCGTATCCGCAGGGTCATTGGACGCTCAGTCCTACCTCAACGGACTCTATCTGAAGCAGTGGATTCGCACCGATGCCAGCCGATTTTCGGGTCGGATCATCGAACTTTCGCCGTCGGAAGCGGGAAGTCGTGGCGTCGCTGGACACCGAGTCACATTGATTCGAGAAGGGCAGTTGTTTGCCGAAACGCTCAGCGATGAGCAGGGGAACTATCAATTTGCCGGAGTCCCTGCCGGACTCTACACCTTGGCCGCGGTCACTGGAAAATCGGTCGGTGTGATTGCCCTCAATGTACTCGAAGGGGAAGCAGGATCGCATCTTGGATCCCAGGTGGACCTTCCAGTGAGCCAGGAGGTGCCTGGATCGGCACGCCGTCTGCTTGCAGGCCAGTTCCGTCCGAACATGGTGGCTGGGGAATTCTATGCTCCACAAGACCCGATCGCTCCACAGCGCGATTTCGCATCGTCCTTTTCGGTGATTCGCGATGCTGACGGGAGAGTGGAAGGGAATGTACGGTCAGCCACGAAGCCTTCGTCCCGTGACTACTCCGACACCCAGATCCTGATCACTCGAGATGGTCAGGAAGTGTTCCAGACTCGCGCCTCAGCGTCCGGTTCGTTCAGCCTGGAAGGGATGGAGCCTGGGGTATACGGCATCGTTGCTGCTGGATCACATGGCATTTACTCCAGTTCGTTCCTGGTGAGCGACTACCAGCGACCGATCTCCCAGACGTTGGCGGGAGAACGCTTTGTGTCCCAGACAAGCACGGGGTGTCCATCGCTGAACTGCGAACTGGGATGTCATAGCGATTACACGGTGGTCGAAACTTTGATCGAAGACTGCACCGCGCTTGCCTGCCAGGATCCCTGTGGTTGCCCAATGCCGATGGGTGGCTTTGGAGGCGGTTATGCCGGGGGCGGTGGTGGCGGCGGCGGTGGAGGTTTTGGTGGTGGCGGATTGGGCGCTGGCGGCCTGGGAGCCATTGCGATCGCCGGCGGGATCATCGCGATTATCGCAACCGACGAGACAGATCCACCTATAAGCCAGTAAGTCCGTCGGCAAGTAGGCCGGGATGCCGGCGTGAAGGACTTCGATTTTCTGGAGCCATCGGTCGCGAAGACAGATGGCTCTTTTCGTTCCCACCTTGGTGAGCATACGGCCATTGGGCTTGGCGCCGCCCGGCAACTCACCCATCGCGCAAGGAGTTCCGTTTGACCGAACGGGTTGAAGAGGGAAGTGCTCTTCTGGGCAGGATCGTTCAGTGCCGGACCCAAGATGGCCTCAAGCTGGATGGGTTTCTGCAGCGAGTCGGGGACCAGCCCAGGAGACAAGCAGCAGGCGATGGTAGCTTCCAGACTCCTTTGGAAACGCTCTGGATCCTGGTGCATGGAGTCGCCAGCAACTTCTACGGCTCCCGCTTGCTGCAGTGCTGCGCGGAGTACTTCGTCGGTGCGGGCTGTGACGCGGTCCGAGTCAACACTCGGGGTCACGATGCGATGGCCTTTTTCAGCAATGGTCTTTCGGTCATTCAAGCAGGTGCGGCCTATGAGTCGATCGGCGACTCGGTAAAGGACCTAAACGCCTGGGTGCAGTGGGGGAGGGGGCTTGGGTATCGGCGTATCGGCATCCTGGGCCACAGCCTAGGTGCAGTGAAGACTGTGTTCAGCCTAGCCCAGTCGATGGAGCCGTTCTCGCAGGTCCAGCAACTGGTGCTGCTCTCACCACCCCGTTTCAGCCCCTCTCTATTTCGTGCCGACCCACGGGGCACCCGTTACACATCAGCGATGGTCCAGGCCACCGAGGCGGTGGAGGGGGGGGAACCGGAAAAACTGATGCGCGTCTCTTATCCGTTCCCGATGCTCATCTCGGCGAGGGCCTATCGTGAAAAGTATGGAGAACCTGCGAAGTACGATTACCTTCCGCTGGCATCCTCGCTTCCCATCCCCACCCTTTGGTGCTTTGGCTCCCAGGAGGTAAGAAGCGGTAAGGGATCGTTCCGCGATGCGGATCAACATTGGCAAAACCTTGGTCTACCATCCATCCATTCTTTGGAGGTAATCGAGGGTGGGGATCACAATTACACGGAGGTTTTGCCCGAACTTTTGCAATGCATCGACCGTTGGCGGGCCGGCACCGGCCGCTACGATTCCCTCGCCGATTGACTCGGGCGGAATATACCAGCGTGGAAGCAAGGTGGATGCGTTGACCGGCACCTGCGAGTGGCAGGCAGGTGGCGGTGCTGGTTGGCGACTGCCTGCCTCTCGGGTATGCTCGTTCTTCGACGATCTCCCCGCCCTCCTTACCTGCCCGATGATCTTTCTGAGAGGACACGATGACATCTTCGAGCGACTTGAGCGCCTCGGTAGCCCAGCGAAAAGCCGAATTGGATCAGCACACCGTCGAAATGGTGCATTGGCACTTTTCGGACGCCACCGGCAGCCCTTTCTGGCTCGAGAAGAAGAGGGGGCTTAATTTCGATCCGCTCAAAGAGGTCAAAGGTTTTGACGACCTCAAAAAGTTTCCACTGTTCGAAGACGACTGGTTGCGTGGTGGCCCGGTCAGGCGGTGGGTTCCCAAAGGACTGGATGGGCGTCCTACCTACGTTTTTGAGACTGGGGGAACAACGGGGATCCCCAAGAGTCGTGTGGTGATCGATGACTTTCGCATCGACTACGAAAATTTTTCGGACACTCTCCCCGACCAGTATTTTCCGAAAGGCTCCAACTGGTTGATGCTGGGGCCGTCGGGTCCCCGACGATTGCGGTTGGCGGTCGAGCATCTGTGCCAGTATCGCGGCGGCATCTGCTTCTGCATCGACCTTGACCCACGCTGGGTGATCAAGCTGATCAAGAAGGGCTGGATGGAGCATCTGGAGGAGTACAAGAAGCACTGCATCGATCAGGCGATCACGATCCTAACTGCGGGTCATGACATTCGTTGCATGTTCACCACGCCCAAACTTCTGGAAGCATTGGCGTATGGTCTGGCAGAGAAGGGGACCAGCATCCAGGAAGTTGGTATCACCGGTATTTTTTCTGGGGGCACCGAATTTACCCCGCAGTGGACCCGGTTTGCCGTCGAAGAACTGTTGGGCGGACCGACCGAGGAGAGCGGCGTTTACATGACCCCGACTTACGGCAACACGCTGATGGGACTGGCCTGTTCCAAGCCGATCGGGCCGCACGACGGGTACAAGATTTCCTATTACGCTCCACAGCCACGTGCGGTGGTGGAGGTGGTCGACTTCGACGATCATCAGCGCGTAGTCGACTATGGCAAGACGGGACGCGCCAAGCTCTACACGATGACCAAGGAGTTTTTTGTTCCCGGATTCCTGGAACGGGATGAAGGGGAACGAGAGCCGCCCTGCGATCTTTACCCATGGGATGCGATCAGCGGGGTTCGTCCGTACCATGTGCTCGCATCCTCGACGACTGTCGGCGTCTACTGACGAAGGCATAGTCTCCTTGGTGGGGTCGATCCTTCGACCCTTCATCGCCACACAGAACCGTTCGCTGCATTTGAAAGGATCGAAGCCCCATGCTGACCCTGCATCCCTTGCGTTGGGGAAAGCCCTACCAATCTCTAGAAACCCAGGAAGTAATTCACTTCGATACGGGTGAACCGATTGCAAAGATCGGTCAGGTCAATGGTGGCATGGTCCAGATGGATCTTCGCAAAGCGGATCAAGCCCGAACTGCTCTTCGGAAGGTGCCAAGCGATCAGCTTTTGAAGATGTGCTCCAAGGCGGCGGAACTGTTCGAGCATGCGACGCTTCCGATGGGGGACGGCAGCCAGTCGGTGGATGACTTCATCTTGCAGCAGTCTGCCAGTACGGGACTGCCCGAGCACATGTGCCGGTCGAACATGAAGAAGAACTCGTTCGTTCTGGCCAACATGGAGAAAATTCTCGATGCGCTGACTCGTGGGCTTTCTCTTCCGATCCTCTCCGCAGGGTATGGAGAGGAGGGGCGAGGCGTGATCGTCAGCTACCAGGCCCAGACACCGATCCTAGGTGCGGTGCTTCCCAACAATTCCCCTGGAGTCCATACGCTGTGGTTGCCCGCCATTCCGTTGCAGGTCGGACTGGTACTTAAGCCAGGTTCTCAGGAACCCTGGACACCGTATCGGATGGTGGCAGCCTTCATGGAAGCTGGGGTACCTCGGGAGGCATTTTGCCTCTATCCGGGTGGGCACGACGTTGGTTCGACACTTTTGGCTAAGTGCCCCAAGTCGATGATTTTCGGCAGCGCCCAAACAGTGCAGCAGCATGCGGGCAACCCGCGGGTGCAGGCTCACGGACCCGGTTTCTCCAAGGTGATCTTGGGGGACGACCTGGTCGATCGCTGGGAGGACTACCTCGACCTGATGATCGAAAGCATCGTCAGCAACTCTGGACGCAGCTGCATCAATGCCTCCGGTGTTTGGGCATCTAGGCATACCGAAAAGATCGCAGAGGCTCTGGCGGCCCGCTTGGGTCCGATCGATGTCCGCAGCCCCAAAGACGACAGTGCCCAACTGGCGGCATTCACCAACCCAACCATGGCGACGGGAACGTTTGCGATGGTGCAGAAGGATCTGGAGGAAAGCGGTGTGACCGACTATACGGCCTCCTTTGGGCCGCGACTTGTCGAGCAGGCTCGTTGCGCCTACTTGCGGCCGATGATTGTCCATGCCGATAGCCCGCAGCGTGGGGTAGCAAGTAAAGAGTACATGTTCCCGTTTGCATCGATCGTCAAGTGTTCCCAGGCCGAGATGATCAAGTCGATTGGATCGACGCTGGTGTGCACCGCCATCACGAACGATCCCGACTGGATCGACGACCTGCTGTCGGCTGTGCATATCGACCGATTGAATATCGGCCCGATCCCCACCAATCGCCTGAACTGGCTCCAACCGCACGAAGGGAATCTGACGGAGTTTCTCTTCCGCAACCGTGCGGTGCAGCGAGCCTAGCGATTCGCGAGATCCAGGGTTCCTAACGACTCTTATCGAACTCAGGGACAAGGCATGGAAGATACCTCGGGTGGCATCGTGATCCGAGGGGCGGCCGAGCATAACTTGCGGTCGGTCGACCTGACCATTCCCAAGAACCGCTGGATTTGTTTCACGGGAGTTAGCGGCAGCGGGAAGAGTTCTCTGGCCTTCGATACGATCTTCGCAGAGGGACAGAGGCGGTATCTGGAAAGCCTCTCGTCCTTCGCAAGGCAGTTTCTTGGGCAACTGCCCAAACCGCAGGTGGAACGCCTGGAGGGTTTGCAGCCGTCGATCGCCATCAGTCAGAAATCGACCGGGCACAATCCCCGAAGCACCGTGGGAACGATCACCGAGATTCAAGATTTTCTCCGCGTCCTCTACGCGCAAGTGGGAACGGTCTTCTGCCCTGGCTGCCAACAACCCGTCACCAGCCAGACTCGGGATCAGATGGTCGAGCACTGCATGGCGGTCGACACCCCGGGCCTTTATGCCGTGCTGGCTCCTGTGGTCCAGGCCCAGAAGGGAGAGCACCTGGAGTTGCTGCAGGATTTGAGACGGCAGGGCTATCAGTACGTGGTGGTCGACGGCAAATGGATGGCGATTGAATCGGTGGAGCCGATCGACAAGAGGCGACGGCATACGATCGAGCTGGTGATCGACCGTCACCCATTGCCATCGATCGATCGCCTGCGTCTGGCCGAAGCGATCGACGAGGCGCTGCGGATGGGATCGGGAGTCATGGCGATCGCACCGATCGTCGGCCATTCCAACCAAAGCGGCGTCACCGATTCGATGGTGCAGATCGACAAAAGCAGCGCGACGCTTTTCTCCTCCCGATTTGCCTGCTCGACATGCCAACGATCTTTCGCCCCCCCCACTCCCCAGCGGCTCAGCTTCAACAGCCCCCAGGGGCGATGTTCGGGGTGCGATGGTCTAGGTGTCGTCTATACCTTCACCGAGGAGTCGCTGATCGAAGATCCAGGCAAGTCGATCCGCCGCGGCTGCATTGGGATTCTGGGAACCTGGGGCCAGATAGTCCGTGCGCTGCGTACAAAAGTGCAGCAGGCCTGCAAGATCTACGAAGCGGCGACGAAGCAACCACCCGGTTCGCTGCTGACCCGTACCTGGCGGAAGCTCTCGGAACCCCAGCGTCACTTCCTGCTCCACGGTCGGGTTCCGGAGAAGGAACTGGCTGTTTGGGACGCGGACCTGCGACGCAGCTTTCTTCGAATTGGTTTTCCAGGAATCATCGCTTCCCTGGTCCAACGCTGGCGAGAATCGAACAATCCAATGTTTCGCCGGCAGTACGAAAAGCAGATGACGACTCTGCGGTGCGAGAACTGTCAGGGGCAGCGACTGCATGAGGAAGCTCGCGGGATTCGTCTCGGGGCCGCAGACTGGGACCGCAAAGGATCCAAAGCATGGCTTTCGCTGCCTCAGCTTGGTGAATTGCCGATCGATCGATGCCAGCAGTTTCTCGAAAAACTGGTGCTGACCGAGACGCAGAAGAAGATCACCCACGAACTGCTCAAAGAGGTCCGGACCCGACTTGGCTTCCTCTCCGAGGTAGGGCTTTCCTACCTGTCGCTCAACCGCACCGCCCCGACGCTCTCAGGGGGCGAGTCCCAGAGAATTCGCTTAGCCGGGCAAATCGGATCGGGACTCAGCGGCGTCACCTACGTGCTCGATGAACCATCGATCGGACTTCATGCCCGCGACAATCACCGACTGCTCAGTTCCCTCCGTCGCCTGCAGGATCGCGGCAACACGCTCATTGTGGTCGAGCACGATGAGGACACGATGCGTGCGGCAGACCATCTGGTCGACTTCGGGCCGGGCCCTGGAGTTCTGGGCGGCAAGGTGGTGGCTCAGGGATCCGTCGAGGATGTGATCGAAGCGCAGGAGAGCCTGACGGGGGCGTACCTAAGCGGGAGATCGAGCATTGCGGGGCCGTCGGCGCGGCGCACCGGAAGCGGGAACGCATTGATCATCCGAGGGGCCCGCCACAACAACCTGAAGGAGATCGACGCCTCCATTCCTTTAGGGACCTTCACCTGCATCACCGGTGTCAGCGGCAGCGGCAAAAGCTCATTGATCACCGATATCCTCTGCCCGGCCCTTCACCGAGACCTCCATCAGGCGCAAGGCCAACCCGGCCTGCACGATGCGATCGAAGGGGTTGAACATCTCGATAAGATCATCGATATCGATCAGAGCCCGATCGGAAGAACGCCTCGCAGCAATCCTGCTACCTACGTCAAAGTCTTCGATGAAATCCGCGATCTGTTTGCTCAGCTTCCCGAAGCCAAACGCCGCGGATTTCTGCCAGGCCGCTTCAGCTTCAACACCGATCCCGGGCGATGCGTCGCGTGCGAGGGGAACGGGCAGCGGAAGATCGAAATGGAGATGCTGGCTGATGTCTGGGTGACCTGCGAAGTCTGCAACGGAGCACGATTCGACAGCGAGACGCTGGCGGTGGAGTTTCAGGGAAAGAATATCGCGCAGATCCTGCAGATGGATGTCCGCAGCGCGCTGGAGCTGTTTCGCGACATCCCTTCGATCGCCCCCAAACTTCAGACGCTCTCCGATGTGGGACTCGACTATCTGCAGCTGGGACAACCTTCCCCCACGCTTTCCGGAGGTGAAGCCCAGCGAATCAAACTGGCCAAGGAACTCAGTCGCAAGCAGACAGGCAAAACGATCTATGTCCTCGACGAACCAACCACGGGACTCCATTTTGCCGATGTCCATCTGCTCCTGAGCGTTCTTCATCGCTTGGTCGATTCGGGAAATACAGTGGTGGTGATCGAGCATCAACTGGATGTGATTGCGGCAGCCGATCATCTGATCGATCTTGGGCCCGAAGGGGGCTCCGAGGGAGGTCGTGTGGTGGCCTGGGGTACGCCCGAGCAGGTAGCCAGGACGAAAGGGCCTACGGGGATTGCGCTGGCTGCATTCTTCGAATCGAAGCAACCCAAGCCGCGCAAAGGAAGGAAGAGACCTTCAGCGAGTCCCAAGAGCCCTTCGCCCCTACCTTCTGCCAGCACTCGGAAGTCCCTGGTGGTCCAAGGAGCATCGCTCCACCACCTCCAGTTGGTCGATGTCGAGATCCCCAAACCGTCGCTGACTGTTCTGAGCGGTCCCAGTGGGAGTGGAAAGACGTCGCTGGCCTTCGACACAATCTATGCGGAAGGGCAGAGGCGTTTCGTCGAAAGCTTGAGCGCCTATGCTCGGCAGTTTGTCGGCCAGATGCCCAAGCCGCCCTTTGTGCGCATGGAGGGATTGGCACCAGCCGTGGCGCTCGAGCAGCGAAATGATGGCCATTCCCCCAGGTCCACCGTCGGCACCGTAACGGAAATCTACGACTACCTCCGGGTCTGGATGGCAAAGCTAGGCACGATGCACTGCCCACGATGCCGAATGGCGCTGGAGCGCATGGGCAGTGACCAAGTAGCTCATTGGATCTCCCAACTCCCAGCGTCTCAGGAATTCTTGATCGCAGCGCCGAAAAGTCCTTACATCGGTATGTCCCCGGACTGGGCGGAGTCCCTCAGGCAGCAGGGGTTTATCCGGATACAGATCAACCACAAGACCTACCGACTGGATGACCTTCAGGAGAAGAAGAAGCTGCCTGTAGTGGAATCCTTCGCGATTCTGGTGGACCGTTTGAGCCCTCGCAGTTCACGAACCCGGTTGCTGGAGAGTTTGGAAACCGCCTTCCGAGAAGGAGATGGCGATCTAGAAATCGTCCTGGTCGATCCGAACCAGCCGGAGACCCGATGGGAGAGGAAGTTTTTCAGTCGCCATCGTTCTTGTCCATCCTGCCGCGCCCGCTATCCTGATCTGATCCCGCAGAACTTCTCGTTCAACACCCCCTCCGGCTGGTGCCGGCAGTGCGAGGGCCTGGGGACGCAAAGGGGCATCGATCCATCGCTGCTGCTGGATCCCTCCAAAACGCTCTTCGAAGGAGCGATTGTCGCCTGGGGCTCGGTGCCCAAACCACCCCATCCGATGCGATCGCTTCTGGAAGCTCTCGTCGAAGCGGGAGATCTTCCTGTCGAGCTGCCGATTGAGCGGTGGCCGCAGAGCAAACGGCACTGGCTGCTGCATGGGGATGCCCAACGGTGGATCGAGCTGCGGTGGCCTGCTGGATTTTCCTCCTACTCGGGAATCGTCAAATTCCAGCACCTGGGGCTCTATCAGGCACTGGATCGATGCCAAGCGGCTGTACCTGGTGCGAGATCTGCATTGCAGGGTGCAGTCACGCGCATAGCCTGTACCGCCTGCCAGGGATCGCGTCTGGAGCCACTGGCGACCGCCGTCAATTACGCCGGAATGACGATGGCCGACTGGAATCAGATGCCGCTGGCCGATATGCATCAGCACTGGCTGAGCTTTCAGAGCGACACTCGGGAAGGACGGGCGATTGAGGAACTGCACGGTGAACTGACACGACGGCTCGGTTTCCTGGTCGATATCGGCCTGGGTTACCTTTCGCTCGGTCGTGAAGCCCATAGCCTCTCTGGCGGCGAAGCCCAACGCATTCGCCTTGCATCCCAGTTGGGGAGTGGCCTGACGGGTGTACTCTACGTGCTCGACGAACCTACCGTCGGGCTCCATCCCCAGGACACGCACATGCTGCTAGATGCTCTAAAACGACTGCGAGATCTGGGCAACACTCTGGTGGTAGTCGAGCATGACCGGGACATTATCCAAGCTGCCGACCATCTGATCGATTTCGGTCCGGGAGCCGGGCGTCGGGGCGGGCGCGTCGTCGCTTCCGGCACGCCAGCCCAGGTGCGCGAAACGGGAGAGGGGCTGACGGCAAGCTATCTTCGCGCCGGCTCGGAGGCGATTCCAAGCCCTCCCTCTCGAAGACCACTTCCGGATCGCCTCGAACCCGATGCCTGGATTGGTGTCCGAGGCGCCAAGCACAACACGCTTCGAAGCATCGATGTCGATTTTCCTGTGGGTCGAATGACCGTCGTCACAGGACCAAGTGGTAGCGGCAAGAGCAGCTTGGTATTGGACGTTCTCCAACCGGCTGTTCTGCGCAAGCTGAATTTCCACAGCGAATCGGTAGGCGTACACTCGGAGTACCGGCATTCCAATCGGATCCGAAAAGTTGCATTTGTCGATCAGTCCCCCCTGGGAAACTCCCCCTCCTCCAACGCAGCGACCTACCTAGGAATTTTCGATGAGGTCCGAAAGCTCTTCGCAAAGCTACCAGAAGCCAAGGCGCGCGGCATGGACCCGGGATGGTTCAGTTTCAACGTCGGCGAGGGGCGCTGCCAGCAGTGCCAGGGGGACGGGAAGCTGCGGATCGTCATGCACTTCCTCCCCGATGTCTGGATCGAGTGCGAGGCATGCCAGGGGAGACGGTATCGGGATGAGGTGCTGGAACTGCGGTACCGCGGCCGATCGATCCACGATGTCCTGGAGATGTCGGCCGCCGAAGCGATTCGCCTTTTTGAGGATTCCCCAAAAATCGTCAAGTCGCTGCAGACCCTGTGCGATGTCGGATTGGAATACCTGCCGCTGGGACAACCCGCGCCGACGCTCAGCGGTGGAGAAGCCCAGCGGGTCAAGTTGGCGTCCGAACTTTCGCTGACATCCCAAGGCCAGACGCTCTATCTGCTCGATGAACCAACCACAGGACTCCACCTGGACGATATCGCCAAGTTGCTCCTGGTGCTTCATCGTCTGGTCGACCAGGGTAATACGATGATTCTGATCGAGCATCATCTGGATCTGATCAAGCATGCAGACTGGGTGGTCGATCTGGGGCCAGGTGCGGGGCGCGATGGGGGCCGGCTAATGGCATGTGGGACCCCAGAGCAACTGATGGCGCTCCCTGAGTCGCAGCAGACGGCAACCAGTCGTGAGTTGATCCGCCATACCCGCCTGAGTCCCGCATCTGCAGGCACCAAACGGACCCAAGGCACACGACGAAAGAGCAAAGGGGACACGGTTCCTGCACCCGTCCAGCAACTTCCTGAAGTCCCCCTAGTTGCCTCACCAAAGACGATATCGCCACCTCCCATCGAACCTCCGGAGGTGGACCATCCCGCATCGGCATTGCACGAGCAGATTCGGGCGGCGTTCCCTGAAAAGGCAGTTTCTCCGCAACGGGAAAAGGACGTCGCCAAGATTCAAGTGACGATGGAACCCTCATCGGAGGGTGGCTATCTGCTGCAAGTCACTGGACTGGGTGCATGGATCCCGATCCCGACCCGCAAGAAGATCGCAAACCCTTCCCGGTGGACCTTCGAACGGAGTGGCCGCAACGGAATCGAGATTCAGATCCAGCGATCTAAAGACCTTTCGTCGAAGTCTTTTCAAGCGCTGATCGAATGGCTGTCGACGCAGCGATGGGAGTGGGTAGATGGAAAGCTCTGAAAAGCATTGGATCGAACCGTTGATGCTGTTCGATTTCCAAATACCGGTTTACCGTCACCCATGGACCGGTGCCTGCAGTCCCCTGTCGTCGGCGTATGCAATTCCGCCAATTCGCTGCCTGCGTGCTGCACAGTCCATTCTGGAATGTCGCTTGGCCTGGGCCCCGGAAGGAATTCAAGCAATCTGGCGAAGCCCTCCCCGGTCGGCGAAAAGTCCGGGCGGTCCGATTTCTGAAGGGTCTGTGGCCGTGGGAATCGACACGCGCGGGGCGGCGCGACTGCGTCGCTGGGGGGAGACTCATCATCTGTTCGAAGCGACATGGTCGATCGATCGGCAGGGTAAAGTTCGCGCGAAGGTCGAACGGAAACGCGAGCCGGTCGTACACTGGATGGACCGAAATCGGATCCAGAATCTACAGGCCGCTAAAGACGAGGTCGACATTCCTCAAGTTGCGGTGGTATCAGACGCGGTGGCCGAAGAGGTGAGGCTTTGGATACCCGCTGATTCGCTCAGTGGATATCAGCCGCAACGGTTTCCGGAGATTCGTCTCGGTTATTTATGGAGCCGTCCTGGGATGCCCTCTGAGGGATCGCTGCTAGACGATGCGCATGGTCTGGAGAACGACCCGCGAGGCTGGGTCCTTCTGGCTCTTCAGGATCAAGCACCAGCCGAGGAAATCAGCCCGACCGTCACCTCACGCGGCGAGCCTGCAGCACGGCGTCGCAAGCGGTCTTCCTAACCTGTCGATGCGATCGAAACGCCAAATTCAATGAGTGCAATCGATCACGGAGCCGCTTTGGCCCCTGCGGATCGCTTGCCCTCGACAAATCGATTCCACTGGCGCTGCGCGTGCGGGTCTTTGTGCTCCAGCTTCAGGCACTGCTCTGCCGTTGCGATCGCGGCATCAAAATCCTTGAGACGAAACTGGACTTCCGCCAGGGTATCGAGGTAGGTCGGTTCGTCGGGACGCAACTGGCATGCCTTCGTCGCATGCTCCAGCGCCTCCTGCAACTGCCGATCGGTGCGCGCCAGTAACCATGCGAGGTTGTTGTGAAACATCGCATCCTTGGGCCACTTGACCAGATGCTCGCGATGGAAATCGACATAGCGAGCCAACCAGCGATCGGCCACCTCTTTCCCAAAGGCTGCCTCTGCCTTGGCAGTCGCAGCGATCGGCTGATCGATATCCTCGGGTCGCATCCGGAAAGCATCCGTGACCGCCTCCTCCGCCTCGGTCAGGTTCCCCGCTTCGATCGCCGCGCGCCACCGATAACCGGCCTCCTGGCTGTGATAGTAGAGGTTGGCCGAAGGGAGCACCCGAAACTGCATGCTATCCCGCAGCAGCTCCTGGATCGCTGCCCGCACTAGATCCCTGGCTCGCGTCGGATCCAGTTCCTTGTAACTGTCGGCCAGGGCCAGTGTGTAGGAAGAGGAGGTGGCTCCTGGTATCGCAACCTGCAACTGCCAGAGGCTCCATCCCATTTGGCGGATCGGATCGGCCATCGCCTTGTTCTCCAGATCGCGTAGTTCCGTCTGTACCGCCAATGGCTCGGGCATGATCGCCAGGATGCGACGCTGAACGTCCTCGGCGACCTGGCTCCGTCCACTGCGCCGCAGCAGATCGATCCATTGAAATCGATGTTCCAGCGAAATCCCGCCCGACTTCGACTCTGCCTCTAGGCGCCGTAGAGCAAACTGACTGTCCCCCATTCGCAGCGCCGCTTGGCTCATCAATAAGGTGACGTCAGGCAGCTGGGGAGCGACCGAAAGAATCTGTAGGGCCAAGCCCGGGTGTCCGGCATCCAGCGCCAGCTTCCCCAAAATCGTTTCAACTTCGGGGAGGGTAGCGGCAGCGGGAAGCTGCTGCATCTGCCAGCAGAACTCCTCCAGATTCGTTAGCGTCCAACCCTCAGGAAGCGAACCATGATAAAGACGCTCCAACCGTACCAATGCACCTTTCCAGGAGCTGTTGGGGCGAGCGTCTCGGATCTGCTGAAGCATCAAGGGCCCCAGCTCCAGCCAATCCGGGTAAGCCAGCGAAATCAACTCCGATGCCGACTCCGTCAATGTCGCACGGCCATCGATCTTCTCTAACTGCAACAACACCTGCTCGATGGCCCGATCGCGTCGCGAACCACTCGACCATTGCCGCATCAGCTCCGCCATCAACTGCGATTCCCGGGAATCGCTTCCTGCCACGCCGACCAGCAAACGATCAAGCCGTCGGGCGTAGTCGTTGTATCCAAGCCTCGCTAGGGTGTTGCTGACATCAATCAGAGCCAGGAACCTGCCGATGCCCGCCTGGCTGAGCTCCTGAGACGAGAGCAATTTGGATTGCTTCATGAACCAGTTTTCGAAATCGAAAGTGGTCATCGAGGCATCGTCGACGACACCTTCGATCTCCACGAGGGCCAACATCTTTTCCGTACGCCCCATCAGCGACCAGCATGCCGCTGCCAGACTGGGATAATCCCTCTGCAGTCCCTCCACCCCTCGCTCTGCCTCGCCGAGCGCCACCTGGTGGTTGGCCCAGGCCACCGGATCGAACGTGCCTGCGGGCACCATCCGCAGCGACTCTTGCCACTTGGCTGCCTGCTCGTTGCGCCCGCACCATCGCATCGCCAACCACTTTCGAATCTCATTGGAAAAGGTTTCCGAGTCTGCGATTCGGCTACCGTCGGGTGGGCTAGCCTGCAGATCAGGAGTCAGGCCGTCCCAGCGAAACGACCGAATCGCTATCGACTCGGCCAGCGTTTTTTGTCCCGATTCGACGGCCGACTGGAATGCCTGTTCCGGATCGCCTTCCCAGAATCGCCGTACCGATTCGATTTCAGGCGACGGATCCAAAATCGCCGTCGATGGCTCGTCACTCTCCGCCCCACCTGCTCCCATGCGCCCCCGGCTCTCCAGCATCCCCTGCGACTTCCAGTAAACGCGGTACGCTGCCGCCTCCAGGGGAGGCAACAGGCGATCGGCCAGCAGCGGAAGCAATCCCTCCTGCTGCTGGTCCAAGGCGGTCTCCAAGAGGCGCTTCCAGTCGTCGCGGTCCTCGATCAACGCGGCCCGCTGATCTGGGGTCAGGAGTTCCAGCAGGCCGAGGACTTGAGGCCACTTGCGGTCGTTGGCCAGTTGCAGGAGGGTATAGAAATCGCCTGCCTTGACCAGTGTCAATTGGCTGAACGCTTCGCTGGGCTGGCTGGTGCTGCCTTGAAGTCGCCCCAGCAACACCAGCCATTTGGCGGAATCCCGGATCTCGGGATCTTCTGACCGAGTTGCATGGACGATTCTCTCGGTTGCTTCAGTCCCCGCTGCCAGCAGCGACAGAAAGGCCGCTTGTCGTGTCTTATACTGCGGGGATCCTAGTTGCTCGATCCATTGATCTATCTCTCCCTGGCCGATCCGGGGCGCCCCTGCCGAAGGCTCTGCGGGCAAAGAGGAACTGGAAGTCTGCCCCCAGAGGGAGCCCGCAAAGGAACCGTAGCCCAAGAAATCAAGGCTAGAGGATCCCAGCGGCACCAGCAAAGTCCAAAGGGAAATCGATCGAGGAACGGTGCGTCCCGTCCCGAACCACAACTTCCTTCGAGGCCTCACACCTGCCATAAAAATCCTCCCATTGCACCCAGCCCAGCGTGTCCAGTTCAGGGATGACTGCACCCTTTGATCATACCAACCACCATCGCACCCTGCGTGCGAAAAGCAGGGGGGAACGATAGGATAGAGCGACTGGAAGAAAATCGGTTCCCTTTGGCCCAAAGCGATCGAAAGACGGAGTGAAAGCTATGCGAGCTGGTGATTTCTTCCTGCGGATGATAGCGATCACTTCGATCTGCGTGCTGCCAGGGATCGGACCGCTGTCGGCCGAGCAGCCTTGGCCGAATTGGCGAGGCCCATTCGGGGACGGGCGAGCCCTGGATGGGAACTATCCGATCCGATGGACCGAGTCCGAAAAGATTGCCTGGCGATTGGATCTGCCTGATCGCGGTGCTTCCACCCCGGTCGTGGCAGGCGATCGGATCCTGACGACCGCTGGGCGAGACGGAAAGAATCTCCTTCAATCGATCTCCCTTGAGGGCAAGATCCTCTGGACGGTGGAGCTGGGCGAAGAGGTCGCGGGCAAGCATGCCAAAGCCAGTGGAGCCAACTCATCCCCCGTGACCGACGGGGAGCGCGTTGTCGCCTATTTCAAGAGCGGCGATTTGGCCTGCTGCGATCTTCAGGGAAAGATTCTCTGGCAGGACAATCTGCAGAAACGATTCGGAGAGGATTCGCTCTGGTGGGACCTGGGAACCTCGCCGATCCTCGTCGATGGCCTGGTGGTGGTAGCGGTGATGCAAACCGGACCAAGCTATCTGGTGGCGTACGATTTGGAGACAGGCCAGGTGCGATGGAAGACCGATCGGATGATGGAGTCGATCGAAGAAAGCCATCAGGCCTATACCACCCCCGTGGTTGCGAGGATCGAAGGAACGACTACGATCATCACCCTGGGAGCCGATCATGCGACAGCACATCGCGCCGCTGACGGGAAGCTGCTATGGTCCCAAGGGGGGTTCAATCCTGGAAAGGAGCAGTATTTCCGAACCATTGCATCTCCAGTGCTTGCAGGCGACCTAGTGCTTTGCCCCTATGCGCGCGGAGCGACGCTGACGGCGCTTCGAACCAGTGGCGAGGACGGAGGTCGGCAGGCATGGCGATTGGACTTGGGAGCCGACGTGCCAACTCCTGCCGTGACAGGAAATCGCGTCTACCTCTGCGGCGACAAGGGACTGGTATCCTGCCTGGAAGCAGCAACTGGAAAAATTTTGTGGCAGGAAGCACTGCCCAAGAGCCGCCACGATTTCAGTAGCTCCCCGGTGATCGCTGGCGATCACGTCTACCTGACTCGTGAAGATGGCACAACCTTTGTCATCCGCCATGCCGACTCATTTGATCTGGTGGCTACCAATCCAGTCGACAGCGCCACGGTCGCCACCCCCGTCTTCGCTCATGGCCGGATTTTCCTGCGAACCTACGATGCGATCCTGTGCATCGCGCCTTAATCTCTAGTTGCATGCACCTGATCCTGCCTGTAGCCGACTGGGTGCAACTTCCTCTCCTCTCCTCTCCTCTCCTCTCCGATGACTCAGGTGGATGATGCAAGCGATCCTCGCGCTCGACCAAGGTACCACCAGTTCCCGCGCCCTGCTTTTCGATCGGCAGGGGAGGGTGCTGCAGGTGGCTCAAAAGGAAT
>Ga0315902_10004809_pt1 | contig 19303 bp, 16 predicted proteins | sample LakEriMetagenome_9_FD_203523 | JGI IMG/M metagenome (GOLD analysis project Ga0315902, IMG submission 203523) | Freshwater fungal communities from buoy surface, Lake Erie, Ohio, United States - Buoy 12 MA117 | ecosystem: Environmental > Aquatic > Freshwater > Lake > Lake biofilm | place: USA... | reverse complement strand
TAGCGATGTAGACATTCGCCTTGGTTTGGGGAGACCAAACTTTCTCCTTGTTCAATGCAGAGAGATAAAGGCCTGTTCTGTCCTGCCCGAAGGATGATGAAAGACACATCCATTGGAGCATTATGCAGAACATAATTGCAGGCTTACACCATCTCATGGCAGCAATTTAATTCAAAAGGGCTAGAGTTTTTCTTGATGCAGAAAAAAAGGCCGGTCTGTTGTGCAGACCGGCCGATAATGTGCATCGGTTATGTAAACCTAGAGGAAAACTTATTGCTTATCCCACCAAACCCTTCCGTAAGGAAGCAGTTGATCCCCAAATTCAGTATCTTTTTTCATGTCATCAATGGCAGCTTGCCTGTTGACACGGTTAAGATCTGCAGGAGATGGATTGCCAACAATGGCCCTTCTTGCAATGGAGAATACTGTTCCATTGATAATGATATCGTTGTTTGCAAGCGCGGTGTTCTTGTTCGGCATACCGGTTCTCTTGAAGAGCGCCCATGCTTCGTTGGGTTGCTTGTAGAAATTGATGAAAGACTGAATAGCAATTTGCTCAAGTGCCTTGCTAGCGTCAAACCTAACAGTAGGATTGGCCAAATATGCAGTAATCTGTGCATCAGTAACAGGAGCATACTCGTCTACAGCTGCAGCGGAAGCCCTTGTGTTAAAGAACTGGATAGATGCCCTTACGCCTTCGTTGTAAAGACTTGAAGCTGTTTCATTGGTGATACCCCTTGCAGCGAGTTCAGCCCTCATGAAGAGCTGGTCTGAATAGGTAATTACAGGGAAATAGGCTTGTCCAGTTCCACCGCCAAAGGTTGGTTGGAACATACGCTGTTGGAGATAAGAAATGGTGTCCATCACCAAGCTCGCATTAACCCTTCTGCCGTTAAACCATTGAGAAATGGCAGGGCTGGTTGCCCTGTCTGGGCTTGTAGGAGCACCTACGAACCTGCGTGCAGGTTCCATCGTACCAGCAGGTAAGACCCTTGCAGCAATTGCTGTAGCGATGTTTGCCTGTGAATAGTTGTTCCTGCGGTAAAACAGTCCAAGACGTGGGTCTGAGGTAGTCCACATGAAGTTTACAGTAGGTTCTGGAGCCCTGAATCCTTCTGGGTTCCAGTTTCCACCTGCGGAGAAGCTCTGGTGTGCAAGGTAAACCCAGCTGTCATCATTTGAAGACATAAGATTCGATGCATCAGCCACACACTCTTTTAAAATGGTGGTTGCTTTTGCGTTGTCCCTCTTCAGCATTCGCATGGCTATGCGCATACGCAATGCATTGGCAGCCTTGGCCCAACGGGTATTGTTTCCAGCATAGTACTGGTCAAAATTTCCCAGGGTGATTTGGTTGCTTGCACCGGCTTTCAGTGTAGCAGAAAGGGTTTTCAACCTTGCTTCCCAGGCATTAAAAAGAGATTGCTGGCTTTCCCACTTTGGAGTGAAAGTACCACCGTACCTTGAATCAAATGCTTCTGTATAAGCAATTGAACCATTGATATCTGAAACGTAGAAGGCATAATAAATCTTCATTACCTCTGCCATGGCCACAAGCATTTGGCGTGCAGCTTTGTCCGAATCAGACATTCTTTCGGTAAGCTTGGCAACATCAGTGGTTACGCTTCCTATTCCAGGGAAAAAGATTGAATAACGGGCATTGAAATTACCAAACTCTGTAAACGTGGTCGCATTGTTACCACCTTGAGAAGAACTCATTTGCATCCAATGCATGATCCTGCGGTAGTTATCATAGAACCACTCGAAATCAGACCCGTGCGCGAGCCTTCCAGCATTGAAGAATTGTTCTTCTGGCTTGATTGAATAAAGCACATCTGGGTTGGTATTGAGCGCAACAAAATCTTGTTTCTCACAACCAACGAAAATTAGTGCACTCAGTGCCAATGCTGTGGAAAATAGTTTATTCTTTATCTGCATTGTATTATACTTTTCGTGTAATTAATTAAAATGAATTTCAGTTGTTTAGAAACCTGCATTCAATGTGATCGCAAATTGTCTTACCCATGGCATACCACCATACTCAGCAAATGCACCAGCCCTGCTGGAGAATACGCTCTCAGGATTGATGTGGTCTGGTGTAGTGTTGTAGAGGTAGAAAAGGTTACGACCTGTCAAATTGAGGCGCAAACGCTGCATGGCAATTTTACTGGCCATTGCTTTTGGAAGCTCGTATCCAACTGAAACTTCACGTACAGCAACCCATGAATTCTCGAAAATAGAGTACTCACGAATACCAGTTCCCCAGCTTGCGATACCATCGTAATACCTCCAGGCTGGAAGAGGTTGTCTAAGGCCCAGTTTAATTGCTTCAGCATAAGACATGCCTTCTACATTCTGGCCATTGATCACAACACCTTTTCCGAATACACCGTCTGGAACAATACCATCCTGACGCTTTACGCCAGTTGCATCTGTCCACTCAACACCGCCAGTTTCTTTGGTACGACCGAACAAAGTGCTTTTGAAGCTACCAAACTGAGAACCATATTGGTGGGTAGCTGAGGCCATCTTACCGCCAATTTTGGCATCAAACTGAGCAAACATGGTAAAATTCTTCCAGCGAATTTCATGCAAATTGCTTGCAAGGAAGCTTTCCATCATGGTTCCAACTTCTTTGAAACCTTGTCCATAAGAACCACTGCGGATGAACAAACCATCGCCATTCAACACACGCTGACCTTTATCATTGGTGGCATATGCATAGTTGGTGATGATGGTACCGTAGTCTTTGCCTGCACGGGCAACTGATTGAACGTCTGCACCAAAAGCCAAATCCAATTCAACTTGTGTAACGCCAGGATACAATTCCACAACTTTGTTGCGGTTGCGGGTGAAGTTAACAGTTGTGGTATATTCAAAGTCTTTCTTGCGAACGATGGTAGCAGAAACAACTGCTTCAATACCTTGGTTTTGGATATTACCTGCGTTGATTTGACGGCTTGGCGTTCCGCTTTCTGCAGGAGCACTCAGGTTCAGAATCTGGTTGAAGGTGTTCTTCTTGTACCAGGCCACATCGAAACGAATTCTGTTGTCCAACATTCTTGCTTCCAATCCAAATTCAAACTCACGTGCACGCATTGGCTTAAGGTTCAGGTTGCCCAAACCATATCCACCCCAACCATATTGAGGCAAAGGCGTTCCATTGGGCAACAATGGATTACCGAGCAAACCATAGTTACCGGTTGTGGTGGCAAAAATACCTGTACCAGCACCTGTATAACCCAAGCTACCACGAAGTTTACCAAAGTTCAACCAAGATAACTTGTTTGTATTTTGAAGCAGTTCAGTGAATACCCATGAAGCACCAACTGAAGGATACATATAAGAGTAGTCTCCAGATCCGTCAGGGTAAGTCAAGGTACTGTTCCAGTCGTTGCGAAGACTTGCATTCACAGTAACCATGTCTTTCCATGTTGCATCACCATAAGCATACACCGCATCAAGCCTGCTTTGAGGGAAGATACCTGCACTTGTGGTAGCAGCATTCAATGAATTGGCTATAGAGTAAATCCTTGGAATGCGAAGTCCACCACTTGTAGATGATGTTTGTTGACGACCACCGAGACCACGTTGGGTTTCACCACCTATGGTAACATTGTAATCAATGTCCTCTCCTGCTTTGCGGGTTGCAGTCAACAATGCCTGGATACGTGCATTTTTTTGATTGCTTTGGAACAATGAATATCCACCAGCAGAGTTGGGTCCAATACCGAAACCAACACCGTCGCCAGGACTTCTGTTCTCGCGCTGAACATTCAGTGCGTTGATATTGCTGCGCACCAATGCAGTCAACCATGGCCTGATTTTTGCATTCAAATCAAGGTTGGCAAGGATCTGGTCCTCTTTTTGGTTGATCCTGTTCTGGTACAACTGCCACAATGGGCCGATGTTGGCGCCCCTCAAATAAGGTGCAACCACGTTGGATCCACCATTGGGGCTAAGATAATTGTTCAAAACATAATCCAAAGGCAGGTTCCTTGAGTTGGAGAAAGCGAACCTGAACAATGGGTTGGAGTTTCCTCCTTGTAGCAAAGGATTGATACTGTTGGAAGTGGCGTATGCCATGGATGCATCCATGGACACATATTTTCCAATTTTCTGGGTAGCGCGCAAGTTGAAATTGTTGCGCTGGAATTCATTGGTTGGCTGAATAGCCCTGTTGTTTGTATTGGTATATGAGAACCTGAAAGTGGTCTTATCAGTTCCACCCTCTACCGCAACGTTTGTATTGTTAATGGTACCATTGCGGAACAAAGACATAAGGTCATTGGCTACGTATGGGCGCTTAATACCATCTGCATCAGTAATCATGCGTCCGTCAAGACGGGGGCCAAAGCTGTAGAAAGTAGAAGTGCCGACATTGTTAATAACATCAGTTCCGTCAGGCGCCTTGTCAAAATAGGGGTTGATTCCACCGCCAAACTCATTCTGCATGGCAGGTATTCTCCATACTTGCTCAACTGTATTGGTCTGGGCTACACTTACACCGATTCCTGGACGCTCACGGCCTTTCTTTGTAGTAATCAACAAAACGCCATTCAGTGCCTGAGAACCATAGAGTGCACTGGCAGCAGAACCTTTCAGAACTGTAACACTTTCGTAATCGTCAGGATTCAGGTTTTTCATCTGGTTTCCGAAGTCACGGGAATCACCCCAGCTGTCAGCACCAGAAGTTCCAGGCTGAATCAACACACCATCAATAACAATGAGTGGCATGGTATTGCCGCTCAATGAGGCATTACCACGGATCCTGATCCTTGAACTTGATGATGGTCCGCCTGCACCTTGGTTGACCATTACACCCGCTACTTTACCCTGCAGGGAGTTTACGATGTTAACTTGGCCAGCGCGGGCAATGTCAGCACCTTTCACTTCTTGAATGGCATAGGCCAGGTTGCGGGTAGATTTTTTATCGCCAAAGCCAGTCACCACAACCTCTTGCAACTCATTGCTTGATTTTTGGAGTGATACAGACATGGCAGCAGAAGCGGCCATCTCAAGGCCTTTGAATCCGACACCGGAAAAAACCAGCATTGGAGAGGCAGCGGCAGAACTAATGGAAAAAGTACCCGCTCCATCAGTCAGGGCAAAAGTTTGGGTTCCTTTGACTTGAACCGTTACACCGGAGACAGGATTACCGGCATCATCTTTCACAGTGCCTGAGTAGGTCTTTTTCTGCTGACCCATGGCCACAGCCATAATCACAGAAAAACACAGCATCAACAACACCCGAATTTGCGTTTTCTTCATTTGAGTTTTTTTTGTTAGTGTATATAAAGACATTGGCATGTCCAAATGTGATGCATATTCAGTTAAAATTTCTTAAAATTCATCTATTGTTTAAGCTCAGTATTTAAATTGTTGAACACAATGTTAACAGTTTGAAAGTAGGGAAGGAAAATGATCTTGCATTGAACAATCATCCCAATATTCCAGCCCCCTGCCTGATCACTTCAGGCGCTTCATCCGTCATGTCAACAATGGTGGAATATTCCATGCCTCCTATCCCGCCATCTACCACGATGTCAACCAATTTGTGAAACTTGTCGTGGATGAGTTCAGGGTCAGTATATTCTTCCACCATGTCACCAGGAAGGGAAGAGCTCAGGATGGGATTGCCCAATGCTGCAGCAATGGCATGGGTAATATGATGATCGGGAACCCTCAAGCCTATGGTGTCTTTCTTGCTTTTCAGGATTTTAGGCACTTCCTTGCTGGCAGGAAGAATAAAAGTGAAAGGACCAGGAATATGGTTCTTGATGAGGCGGTACTGGGGAGTTGAGATGCTCTTTGCATATTTGCTCAGATCAGAAAGATCGCTGCAAATGAAGGAGAGGTTGGCTTTTGAAGGATCGAGCCCTTTGATGCGGCAAATCCTTTCAACAGCTTTTGGCTGAAAAATATCGCACCCCAGTCCATAAACAGTGTCGGTAGGGTAAATGATTACACCACCGTTGCGCAAACAATCGGCAATCTGTTTGATCAATCTTCCCTGAGGATCTTTTGGGTGAACGCTAATCAGCATGGCTTCAAATATAAACAGATTGAAGCGACTACCCTTGTTACGCCACCAATAACCCTGAATTAAATGCTTAAACCCAGCTTATGAAATCGTCCAGGTTTCACCGCCACGCAGCACCTTGTTCAGATCGCCAAGGCCCTTCTTTGCAATGACCTCATCGATCTGCAGCTGGAGCTGGTCTTCGTAGCAGGCGCGCTCGGTTTCATAGAAAACACCGAATGGCCTGGGCAAGTGACCTGCCATGTGTGGATCATCAAACATGCGCACCAGAATCTGTGCCTTGTAAAAATCATGGTCGTCGTGGATCCAGCAATCATCTGCGCTGGCGCCTTCTGCAAGGTCAACCACAACAGGCTTGAACCCGTCCAGCTTGATTCCTTTTTCTTTGTTGGCGCCAAAAACCAAAGGCTTGCCTTGCTCAAGGAACAGTGTTTCCATGGGTTTGGAAGCCTTGTCTGTGAATATTTCAAATGCCCCATCGTTGAAGATGTTGCAGTTCTGGTAGATTTCAAGGAAGGATGCACCCTTATGGGCATTGCTGCGCAACAGGGACTCCTGCAGGTGTTTGGGATCCCTGTCCATGGTTCGGGCAATGAAGGTAGCATCTGCACCCATGGCCAAGGCCAAAGGATTGAACGGATGATCAATGCTGCCGAAAGGGGTTGACTTGGTCACCTTATGTGCCTCGGATGTTGGTGAATACTGTCCCTTGGTCAGGCCATAGATCTGGTTGTTGAACATCATGATGTTCACATCGAAATTCCTCCTGAGCAAATGGATGGTATGATTACCCCCAATACTCAAAGAATCCCCATCTCCGGTCACAATCCAGACACTCAGCTCAGGCCTTGTTGCCTTCAATCCGCTTGCAATGGCAGTAGCCCTTCCATGGATGGAATGCATGCCATAGGTTTCCATATAATAAGGGAAGCGGCTGGAGCAACCGATTCCTGAAACAATCACGATATTCTCCCTTGGTATACCCAAGGTTGGCATCACCTTCTGCACCTGAGCAAGGATGGAATAGTCTCCACATCCCGGACACCACCTTACTTCCTGATCCGTTTGGAAATCTTTGGAAGTGAGTGGGGCTGCTGTTTGTAATACTTCACTCATAAATCACATTTATTCCTTTAAATATACTCAATTATATTGTTTCGCTGGATGACTGCAGGGCTTCCCAATACTCGGCACCTCTTCTTGTATGAGGGATAACGATGGTTCCACCCACAATGTTGGCAACGGAAAATATCTCATATACTTCATCGGTTGTCAATCCCAATTCATGGCATTTCCCCAGATGATACTTGATGCAATCATCGCACCTCAATACCATGCTGGCCACCAGGCCCAGCATTTCCTTGGTCCTCACGTCCAGGGCCCCTTCCTGGTAGGTATTGGTGTCCAGGTTCCAGAGGCGTTTCATCACCAGATTGCCCTTGCTCAGGATGACATCATTCATCCTTTCTCTGTACTCATTGAATTCGTTTACAATACTCATGTGCAGGTTTGTGGTGCAAAGTTGCGGAAAAGAATTGGATTAGGGCTATGCGAGGTTGAGCTTGCCTGCCGTAGGCAGGGGAGGTTGAAGGGGTTGAAGTTAACTGCTTAAACTTCTTAAACCTCTTCAACCGCTTAAACTCATTTCACTCATTAGATTGTTTCAACAGAAAAAGGGAACCATTGGTTCCCTTTTTCAATCAGATGGTTGATGCGATTACCAACGGTTTCCACCGCCGCCGCCACCGAAATTACGGCGAGGAGCACCACCGCCACCATTGCTGGGGCGCGCTTCACGAGGCTTCGCCTCGCTTACTTTGATGGCACGGCCTTCAACAGTTGCACCATCCAATTCCTGGATAGCTTTCTGTGCGGCTGCATCGTCAGACATTTCAACAAAACCGAAGCCACGGCTACGACCAGTGAATTTGTCTGTGATAACCTTTGCTGAAGTTACTTCTCCATACTCAGCAAAGAATTCTTTCAAGTCTTCATCCTGTACGTTGAAGCTCAAATTTGAAACATAAATGTTCATTTCAAAAAAATAAAAAATTAAAAAAGGATGAGAGAAACACAGGCGTAAAGAAGACTTTTACTATTAGCAGAACATGCGTAGCAGAAAATACTTTCACTTACTGAGTACTGTACTTAACTCAAATTACTAGACAAAGCTAGCCTTAATAATTTGATTTACAAGAAATAAATAAAAAAATCGGTACTTTTTTGCACATTTTAACAACATTTTTCTTAGAAAGGAACCGCCTTTCGCTCCGCCTGAAGACTTCGGAAGGTGATGACCGTGCTGAAAAGGAAGAACAATGCACCGGCAATGAAGGGAGCACCGGGGAAATAAAACTGAGCGCCATCCCTGCTGAAAAATGAAAAGAGGTTGGTCATCAGAGGCGGGCCAACGATAGCCGTTGCACTGATCAGGCTGGTCAGGGCGCCCTGCAACTCACCCTGCTCATTGGCCGGAACATGGGAGGAGATGATGCCTTGCAAAGCGGGGCCGGCAATTCCCCCAAGGCAATAAATGATGCAAAAAGCAAACATCATATAGGTATTGGCGGCATAGGCAAAGCAAACCATACCAAGGGTATACATCACCAGCCCTACGAATACGGCTCTTGTCTGGCCCAGTTTGGGTATGGCAATCCTGATCAATCCACCCTGAACAATGGCAATCATCAGCCCTACAAAGGCCAGGGAGTACCCCACCATGGCAGGATCCCAGCCAAATTTCTTCATGGTATAATAGCTCCAGGTGCTCTGCACGGCATTTCCACCGATGTAGATAAAGGTCAATGACAGGATCAGACCGGCCACTGCAGGATATTTTCTGAGGTGAATCAGTGAGCCCACCGGGTTGGCTCTCTTCCACTCAAATTTTCTTCTTTTGTCTTTTGAAAGGGATTCAGGCAGGATGAACATGCCATACAGCCAGTTGACCATGGTAAGGCCGGCGGCAAACAGGAAAGGAACCCTCTCGCCAAACTGACCCAGCACCCCACCAATCAATGGCCCAATGATGAAGCCCATACCAAAAGCCGCACCAATCATCCCAAAGTTCTGGGCCCTTTTCTCAGGCGTGCTGATGTCGGCAATATAGGCGGATGCCGTAGTGAAACTGGCACCGGTAATGCCTGAAAGCACCCGGGCAATAAAAAGCCAGGTGATACTCGGTGCCCATGCCAGCAGCAGGTAATCCAGACCAAAACCGAAAAGGGAAAAAAGAATCACAGCCCTCCTGCCATACTGGTCGCTCAGGCTTCCCAGAACAGGAGCAAACAAGAACTGCATGAAGGCATAGGTAAACATCAGCCAGCCACCGTAGCGGGAAGCAACACTCATGTCTCCACCGGTCAGTTGCTGTATCAGTTTGGGCAACACAGGAATGATGATGCCCAAACCGATGACATCAACCAGTACGGTTACAAAAATGAATCCTAACGCAGCTGATCTACCCTTCCCAAACATCCTTTTATATTAATTGATTAGTGCTGCAAAGAGTCGTAAACCTTCACCTTGCTCCAGAGGGATGAGCAATCTGAGATGAATTTCAGGTGCTTTGGATGAACCTGGTAAGCATCATGGTCTTCAGAAGTCTCGAAAATGTTCAACCAGGAAATGGCGTAACTATTGTCAATCACTTCCCTGTCTGTGGGCGCAGGCACACCAATATGGTACATCTTGATTTCTTCCATTGAGGCCAGGGCCTCTAGTCCTTCTACCAATTTCTGGAGGTCTTCTTTGCTTTCAGGATTCTTGAGCCAAAAATAAACGTGGTGAATAAATGTGTTCTTGAGTTCCATTGTAAATTGATTGAGTGGTGAAGGTACAAAATTATCAGCGGGCCTCTTGCAGCCAATCCTGAATGCCAAGCCGGATTTTCCTGGCAACATTGGCCGGAGATTTTTTAGAGAGGATGAATTTTTCATCTGAGCGATTGCTCAGAAAAGCCACTTCCACAAGGCAGTTGGGATAGTCGGTGGGGCCGCTCAATGCGAAGTTGAAGCTGCCCACATTGCCAAATTCAGCCAAGCCCAGTTCCATCATCCTTTTTAAAATGGTTTGTGTCAGCGGACGAAAACCAATATGCCTGTAAAATGTACTGGTTCCCTTCACTGTATCCACCGAAGAGGAATTGAAATGGATGCTGATGAGCAGGTCTGGCGCGGTATCCCGCAACATGCGGATGCGCTCCGGCATGCTCAGGGAAGTATCAGTAGTCCTGGTCATGAATACCCTTTTGACCCCTGCTTTTTTCAACTCCTTTTCAAAAGCTAACGCATATTCAAGGGTCAGTTTTTTTTCAAGTTTGGAAGATGTTGTTCCCGCAGCTCCGGAGTTGTCTCCCCCATGACCGGCATCTACTGCAATGAAAACATTCTTCAACTGTTTGTCTGGTGCATGCTTGATCCTGATGGTCAGCCTCGACCCGATGGTATCATAATAAACTGAATAGCCCCAGTGCATCTTGCTCTTCAGGTCAACATAGACCCTCAACACCCCATTTTCCATTTGTTCAAACCAGGTATTCCTGACCTCTTTGAGTACGCCTTTTTGGGTAATCCAGTTGGTATTGGAGGTGATGCCAAAAAGATCAATCGCCAAACGGTTGGGGTTTACCTGCATGGTGCCCCGGTAAGGCAGCTTTTCAGGCATGGCGATGGTGATGTAGTCAAACCTTTCATCGCGGTAAGTTTTCCAGTTACCACTCAGGTAATAGGACTTGGACTTGAAGGAGGAATCAAAACGCAAGCTCGACATGGCTACAAAGGCCTTCAGGTTGTCAGCAAGCGAGATGATATAGTCTGTATTCAGGCTGTCCACCACTTTCACCAACACACCCGTATCCATATAGGTCATCTTGGCACCGCCCAGTCTGTCATCACCAGGGCCGTATTCAAAAAAAGGAATTACGCCAGTGGTTCTGGCAAGCTTTACTGTTTTGCCGTTAGGAGATCCCGGCTGGACACTATTGATTACAGGCTGTCCCTGGGCAATGACAAGCACGAATAAAAAAACCACCAATTGAAAAACCGTCTTTTGCATGCCCCTAAGTTAGTTTTTTTACCCTGCCCATCCGTATAATTACGCAGATCAAAAAGCAGTTTCCCTTAATTTTCACTGATTTGGTCTGCTCTTATAATAGAATCGTTAACAAATCGTTTTAAGAAGGAGCCCGTTTTTAAATCCAATATCCATGAACCAATCCAATCCCATGCAAAAAACCACGAACAACAGTTTCATCGCCATCGCATCCGCTTATCTCTTTGTTTTCATTACCAGTTCCCTGATCAATAAATTTTCATCCCCCACTGAAAATCCGGTGGTCATCTTGAACGTATTGACTTCTCTCATCCAGGCGCCGCTGATGCTTGTGTTGCTCAGCCACCTCGCTGAGAAGAGCATGATCAACAGCCTTATCAAGGGCTGTCTTGCATTTTTGCTGGCATTCAGTGCCATATCACTTGCTTTGAGGGGCATGGGAGACAATAACCTCTTCATGATCATGATGGTAGGTTCATTTCCTGTGTTTGCATTTGCATCCATCCTTTTCATCGACCATGTGAAACAAATGATTTATGAAAAGAAAGGAGCCAATAAAGCAGTTCTGCTTGGCGGTATTGTTTTCGCCTTCGGTTCTTATATCATCTTGTTGTTCCTGAACAGGATTGATCCGCAGGCGCATGCAGGTGATTTCAGGATCATGCTGGGGCTCATCACCTTGATTTCAGGCCTGATCATGGCTGCAAGCCTTGCCTTCACCAAATCCGAAACAAAAGAAATTGTTGTTGAGTCCGGCAGAACGCCAGTACAAGTGGGCTTTGACCAATGGGAAAATTTTTCTCTGGCCAGCACACCTGACGTGATCAAAAAAGGAGTGACCGATATCAGCAAATATTATTCAGGATTGCAGAAGACCAGTTAAAGGTCAACTGCATGCTTTGGAGTGGCGTTTTTCATCTTGAAAGACGCCATTTTCATTTTCAACCCATCTTGGCCCAAAAAATCAAATGTTGACAATGAAAAAATGGTTTTACAGCATAATTGATGAAATTTAACCGCTGATAAAGCCGAACCATGATCATTTTTTTCATCACCGCTGTTGCACTGCTTCTGCCTTATCGGTTCATCATCCGCCGTGCAAACAGGCAATTGATGTTTCTGAAACGGTATACGGCCACAAAGGTTTCAGCAGACAAAGCCAGCATCATCATAGCCGCCAGAAACGAAGAAAGGAACATCGGACCTTGTCTGGAGTCCTTGCTGGCACAGGATTTTCCGCGAACACAAATGGAAATCATTGTGGTGGATGACCACTCTAACGACAACACAGCTGATATTGTAAAACGCTATGCTGACCAAGGCGTAAGGTTGGTTCAAATGCAATACCAATCTGTGTTCGGCAAAAAAGCTGCCATTGCCATGGGGATTGCTTCGGCCACGCATGACATCATCATCACCACAGACGCAGATTGCAGTTACTCCCCAACATGGATCAATACGCTTTTGTCTTACAGGGAAAAAATGGATGCCGTTTTTGTTGCAGCACCCGTTCAATTCAGAAAGGAGATCAATCTGCTAGACCGCTTTCAATCGCTGGATTTTATGGCGCTGCAAGGCATCACCGCAGCTGGAGTAAGCGGAAAGTATTTGAACATGTGCAATGGCGCCAATCTGCTGTACACCAAAGAAGCTTATTTGCAAGTCAGGGGCTTTGAGGGAATTGACCATATTGCTTCAGGAGATGACATGCTCTTGATGGAAAAGATTAACAAGGCTTTTCCTGGTGGGGTTGCTTATTGTTTTTCTGAAGATGCGATTGTGTTAACCGAACCTGCAGCTACCTGGTCTGCCTTTATCCAGCAAAGAATTCGCTGGTCGAGCAAGGCAAAAAACTATACCAGTTTTTTTACCAAAGCAGTCCTGCTCCTGGTCTATCTTTTGAATGCGGCAGTGGTAGCGCTCTTGTTGGCAGGTGCGTTTGATTTGCAGTTGCTGAAATATGGCCTACTGCTCGTTGCCATGAAAACAATTGTGGAACTGCCTTTCATGATTCGCATCGCAAGGTTCTTCAACAAGCCTGCATTGGTTGCCTGGTTCATCCCCTTCCAGCCCCTGCATGCCCTCTATACTGTTGTGGCCGGAACTTTTGGCCTGTTTTCGAGGTATAGGTGGAAGGGGAGGGAAATGAGTTGAGCTTGCCAGCCTTCGACTGGGGATGAGGGTTGAGGAAGTTGAAGAATAATTTACTGAATTATCCTGCTACCGGAACATGCCTGTTGAAGCTTTCATCAAGCGAGATGAATGTTTCAGTGCGTTCGATGCCCTTGATTTTTTGCAACTGGTCGTGGAGTACAAAACGCAATTGCGTGATGTCTTTGGCCACCACTTCAAGGAACATGCTGTAATTGCCTGTTGTATAATTCAACCTGACAATTTCAGGGATTTTCTTAAGGTCTTCGGCCACCTGATCATAAAGGGAACTTTTTTCAAGAAAGATTCCAACAAATGCTGTAATATCGTAGCCCAAAAGTTTTAGGTCAACGTTAAGCCTGGTGCCTTTCACGATGCCGATCTCCTGCAATTTCTTGATGCGCACATGGATGGTACCACCTGAAACAAAGAGTTGTTTGCCCAGGTCTGCATAGGAAATACCTGCATCTTCCATCATGATCTGGATGATCTGAAGGTCCAGTTTGTCAAGATTTAATTTTGCGCCCATATCTGGTGTCTGTTTTATTGTTTTTCAAATATAACTGCAATTTATTGAATAATATCAATAAATAAAAAATATTTGTTGAAATATTATCAATAAATTCTCCTTTACCTTAAATTTGTATCAGTTCTTAACCACTGTGGGGTGATGAAATTTTGGCAGACATGCCCTCTTGTCTCGGGGGTGAGGATAACAGGACAAACGTAGTGTAGAGCCGTCTCGCAAGAGGCGACCAGGGTCGACCACTGAATCTGTCCTAGCGGCAGATAAACTTTGCGCTATAGCTAACTGCCTCGTGGAGGTTCGATCCCTCCCCCTACAGCAATAAAAAGCCCATAATCAACTGGATAACAGTTTTTTATGGGCTTTTTGATTTGGGTTAAGTTTCACTATGCGTTTTTAGTGAAACAATTGAATTTTTCATTGCAACTGCAAATTGTATCGACCCCTTGATTTTTAGACAAAATGGGTTTAAAATTTGAGACAATATCGTGTGTTTTTTCAGTTTTATTGGGTCCGGATATCAGGTCATTGTCGCGGAGGTGCTGTTTATCAATTTATCCTTCGCCCTGATAAGATGTCAAGTTTTTGAAGCAAATAACTTGACATTTAAAAATAACAACTACCTTTGAACCATGCCTTTGGCAACAGATATACGTATGCGAATCAAGAACCTACCCGAAGGAAAAACCTTTGGGTATAACAATTTACGTATTGCAAGAGAAGACTATACAACAGCTGCCAAGGCTTTAGAACGTTTGCAAAAACAAGGAGTCATTAAGAAGGTTTCAAAAGGTGTATTTTACAAACCCGAACAAACAGTTTTTGGTGAGTTAAAGCCCGACTACAGCGAGTTGCTTCGGTCTTACTTGTTTGAAAATGGCAAACGGATTGCTTACGAAACGGGCACATCACTCTATAATCGAATGGGCTTAACCACTCAGTTGGCTTTTCGTATAAAAATTGCCAGTCGTGGTAAACGCATTAACATCAATCGGGGAACTTTAAAAGCGGATGCAGTAAAAAGCTATGCCGAAGTTACCGATAGCAATTATGAAACTTTAGGAATATTAGATGCTTTTAAAGACATGAAACGTATTCCTGATTGTTCGGAAACTCAGGCAGTCAGCAGATTAAGCGCTATTGTTAAGAAGCTTAACGATAAGCAAATCGCATCTTTAATCAAATATGCGTTGTTGTATCCACCAAGAGTGAGAGGATTGGTGGGAGCAATTTTAGAAAACAATGGCAGCAAGTTGAGAGGATTAGAAAAACTGAAAGCGAGCATAAACCCCCTCACAACAATTAAATTGGGATTAAAAGAAACTGAGTTGCCCAACAAATCAAAATGGTATATTGAATGAACCTTCACAACAACATATCACTTTACAGAGATGCCATTCGGTTTACCGCTCAACAAATGAATCTGCAACCCGAGTATGTTGAGAAAGACTATTGGGTAACCTATGCATTATTTACCATTTTCAATAATGAAATAAGCAAAGACACTGTATTCAAAGGCGGAACAGCGTTGTCTAAGTGTTTTAATATGATTGAACGTTTTTCAGAAGATATTGACCTGGTGGTATTAAGACGTGAAGGTGAGACAGACAGTAAGTTAAAATCAAAATTAAAGTCAATAAGCTCAGTCGTAGAAACCGTATTGCCAGAAGTTGGCATAGAAGGAATTACTCACAAAAAGGGAATGAATCGAAAAACGGCACACGCTTATACCAAAGAATTTACGGGCGTTTACGGTCAGGTAAGAGATGTTATTATATTAGAATCAAGCTGGCTGGGATATTATGAACCTTACACCTCAAAAAGCATCGTTTCATTCGTTGGTCAAATGATGTTGGATAATAATCAGATTGATCTTGCTAAAGAAAACGGATTACTTCCGTTTGAATTATGGGTATTGCAGCCGGCAAGAACGATTTGTGAAAAAATAATGAGTTTGGTTCGGTTTTCTTATAGTGAAAACCCCATAGATGATTTAAAGAAAAAGATAAGACACACCTACGATTTACATCAGCTGCTAAAGCAAGAATTATTTTTAGAGTTCTTTCATTCAACTGGTTTTTATGAAATGCTTTTAAAAGTTGCCAATGATGATGTAGTAAGTTTCAGAAACTATAATAAATGGCTGAATTATCATCCCAGTGAAGCACTAATTTTCAAGGACTTGGATAATGTTTGGGGAGAGTTAAGAACTACCTATTCAGGTAATTTCAAAAATTTGGTCTATGGAGAATTGCCTGGAGAAACCGAAATATTGAAAACCTTAAAAATGATTCAAAAAAGACTGGAAACCATTTCGTGGACAATAAAAATTAAAACGGGGAAGTGAGTTTTGGCTGTGTTTAAAATTTTATACTCAGCCAAAACTATACCACGGATAATAATTTTTTATTCCTGTATGATTTATGTTCTTCCCCCTACAGCACATTAAACCTCTATTAAACTGATCATCAGTATGATAGAGGTTTATTTTTTTGTAACAGGGGACCCTTTATATGTAAAAAGTTGATTTGTGGTTGAATGAGAGCGGCTGTCATTGATTATTCTCTAATATTCTTAATAAATCCTCGTTTAAATATAATTTTTCCTTCCCCACTCTTACAGACTTCAAAAATTCTTGTTCTTCCAATGCGATCAAATAGTTTCCTACAGTCTTTGGGTTTCCAATGTTTTCGTCAATCAAATGCTGGCGTTTGGTGTATGGCAAGCGGAACAAAATTTCAATCAGGTCTTTAGAATAAATTTTCGGTAATTTCTTTTTGATTTCTTCAGCTGTACGTTCCATTAACGAGGTGATTTTTTTTAGCTGCTCTAAACCTTTAATGGAAGTTTCTTCAATCATATCCAACATGTACATGATGTAATTTTCCCAATCATTTTTTTCGGTTACATTTCGCAAACTCGTGTAATATGATGTTTTGTTTTTGATGATGTACTGACTTAAATAAATTGCAGGCGTATCAAGCAATCCAGAAAGTTTTAAATAGAGTAACAATAAAATTCTTCCTGTTCTTCCGTTTCCGTCTGAAAAAGGGTGAATTGCTTCAAACTGATAATGCATTAAAGCCATTTTTATCAATGGGTCAATTTTGGGATCCCCGCCTGCGGTAAGGCCGGGTTCGTTGATGAATTTTTCCAGATTGGCTAACTTTTCACGAATTATTGCTTCGCCACTTGGTGGAGTATAAACCACTTCTCCTTTGGTATTACTCAAAGTAGTACCGGGTGTGTTTCGAATCGAAGCATTGTTTTGTTTGATGCATTGAACAATTTTAATGCAAAGATTCGTCGTAATAAATGGTTTTGTTTTCAGCTCTTCTAAACCCATCCAAACTGCTTCTTTGTAACTTAAAACTTCTTTCGTTGGTGCATTGTCAATTTTTTTGTCAGCAACCATCGATTTGTAAAGCTCATCGTTAGTGGTTATAATATTCTCAACTTCTGAACTGGCCTTTGCCTCTTGCAAATAAATTGTGTCTAAAAACAAGGTTGGATTCGGTAAATTCTGCAAGGTTCCGTTCAACTGAGCCAATGCCCTGCCTGATGAAATCGTCTTGCGGAGTATATTTTTTGTTTCAATATCTGTCTTTGGAGGTAACAAAGGCAAGTCATTGTATGGTGTTAGACGGTTAAATTTTTCCATAATATTCAGGTGTAAATTTTACGCTCATCTCTTTTTCGAGAGTAAATTTACACTTTTTTTACTCTCGTTCTATAAGCGGGGGTAATATTTACCCTCGTGGGATATGAATTTACTCTTCATCCATTGTCACACACTCAACCAGGGTTAGATAGAACCGTCTGACTGTTATCAGTTGGATAGGGGTTTTTTATTTGAAATTCTACAAACAGTTGCTACATTGTCAATACAAATCCTATTCCTTTATTTTAAACAAAATCGATTGATAAAATCAAAAGGATGATTTCAACTATACCTAAACATGGACCCCGCATTCGGGAGGTCATCATCACTCCCATTGCCATAACGGATCCGCCCTTGCTCAATGCGGCAGGCCTTCATGCGCCCTATGCCCTGCGCACGGTGATGGAGATTGTTACAGATGATGGCATATCCGGGATCAGTGAAATTCCGGGGAACCTTGCCATCAATGAAGCATTGGCTTCAGCAGGGGATGTGATCAGGGGGATGGATGTTTTTCACCTCAACCCCATCCGCAGGGCACTTGAGCAAAAGTATGGAATTGATGCTGCTGGCGACAGGGGCCTTGCTCCGTGGGACCAGCGAAAACTGGTGCACATTTTCAGTGCCGTAGAAGTGGCCTGCATGGACATCATTGGAAAGGTCACATCAAGACCCGTGGTGGATCTTCTGGGAGGCAAGATGCGCGATGCGGTTCCCTTTGCAGCCTACCTGTTCTATAAACCTGCCGGTGCTGGTGGAAAACTGGAATTTGGTCTTGACGATCATGCAAAAGGCTGGGATCATGCCCGTCAGGCCGCTGCGCTTGACCCCAACGGAATTATTGACCAGGCAAAGGCCATGTGCCAACATTTCGGTTTCAAATCCATCAAACTCAAAGCTGGCGTATTTGAACCCCAGCAGGAGACCGATGCAATCATTGCCCTGCATGAAGCATTCGGCGATCATGTTCCTTTACGGATTGACCCCAATGGTGTATGGCATCCGGAAACTGCTTTGCATTTTGGACGAATCCTCAAACCACACATAGAGTACCTGGAAGACCCGGTTCGCGGGCAGGCAGCAATGGCAGACATTCGCAAAGCCCTTGACATCAAGCTTGCAACCAACATGTGCACCACCTCCTTCGAAGAACTGCCCTCCTCTTTCAGGCTGCAATCTGAAGACATCATTTTGAGTGATCACCATTTCTGGGGAGGATTGCAGGCTTCCATGCACCTGGCGGCCATTTGCAAAACTTTTGGACGGGAGTTGTCCATGCATTCCAACAGCCACCTGGGCATATCACTGGCAGCGATGGTACACCTGGGTGCAGCACTTCCCCATTTTGATCATGCACTGGATACCCACTACCCTTGGCAGTCTGATGAGATCATTCAGGGCGGACGGTTGAGTTTTGAAGATGGAGCTGTTGCCGTGCCAAGTGGACCAGGATTGGGTGTGGAATTGGACCGGGAAGCACTTGCAGCATTGCACCAGAACTACCTGGACTGTGGATTGACCAAGCGTGATGATGAAATTGAAATGCAAAAAATTGAACCCGGCTGGACCTTCAAGGCGGTTCGGTTTTAAGGCTTCGTTTCTGACTGCCAATTGCCATTGAAGAAATGCATGCGCATGGAGAACATAGTGTACATTTAAATTATACAATACCTCATCCTTAAATAGTTTGCCATGGATCCCATTGTGATTTTGCTGGTCGGCATTTCGGTCATCTTGATCAGCATCATCATCTTGAAACTTCACCCCTTCATTTCCCTTTTGTTGTCGGCAATTGTTGTTGCCATCCTGACGCCAGAATTCAACCTCATCGCCTATTTCGTAGCCAAGGGTCTGGGGTCCGAGGAAGCGA
>Ga0315902_10004807_pt1 | contig 19307 bp, 3 predicted proteins | sample LakEriMetagenome_9_FD_203523 | JGI IMG/M metagenome (GOLD analysis project Ga0315902, IMG submission 203523) | Freshwater fungal communities from buoy surface, Lake Erie, Ohio, United States - Buoy 12 MA117 | ecosystem: Environmental > Aquatic > Freshwater > Lake > Lake biofilm | place: USA... | reverse complement strand
CTTGTTGAGTTGTTTTATCCGTACGATGTAGAAACTGCACAAACACAGTCCGGCTCAGGCGCATGGCGGTATGAAAGGATGGAACAGTAATACCTAAGCAGAATTGTAAAAAGACGCCCGGCCTTGTTTGCACAACGCTTCTTTTGTTTCTTTTCTTCTAAAGAAAAGAAAGAAGAAAAAAGAAATGCCAGAACACGTAACAGGAACGTGCACGTTAATAAACCGCCAGTTCCGGAAATAAATTACCCCGGCCCTTCGACTCCGCTCAGGGTCCGGATTTTAGCTCTATGGTTGAGTTGCCCTTCGACTCCGCTCAGGGTCCGGTTTTTAGCACTATGGTTGAGTTGCCCTTCGACTCCGCTCACTTCGGCTGCGCTCAGCACAAGCAGGGTCCGATAAACCTATTCGGTGGCGTAGCCCCGTAGCGTGGCGTAGCCTCTGCTACCGGGCTACTGGGCCGCCCCCGGAATTGGAGTGTAAGCACAGCCCAACCACCCCTTTAGCTACCCCACATTTCCGGATCCTACCCCCAATGTGCATAAGATATACCAACAAATATTTGCAATTCGCCAAAAAATGTACATTTTCGCAACCCGGTTGTGAAAAGATATCCCCGGTTTTAATTAACGTGTTGTAAATCAGTTTTTTGTGATGATGTCAATTCACAACTCATTTTGAACAACCTGCACACACACAAATCAATTAACCATGAAACACATTGAATCAACCCGTTTTACGGGTTTAAGCCCCTTTTGGCGCTGGCTGAACCTTGCCGTATGGATGGGCCTTTTCTTGCCGGGGATGCTCTCGGCGCAGCAGCAAACGTTTACCACCAACTCGACCTTCGTTGTGCCACCCGGAGTTACACGTCTTACCGTGGAATGCTGGGGTGGGGGCGGAGCCGGTGGCGAATCGACCGGTACATCCGAAACCGGCGGTGGCGGCGGTGGCGCCTATGCCCGCCGCAATAGTCTGGTGGTAACGCCTGGCGAAACCCTCAACGTGTTTGTGGGGCAGGGTGGAGTAGTAGGCGGTGCTGCCGGTAAAGGTGGTGATACCTATTTGGCCCGTAACATTAACCCCCTGGTGGTAGCCATCGGAGGCAACAACGGTTCCCGCAATTCTCAAAACGGAGCCCTGGGCGGATCCTTTGCCGGAAGTTTAGGCGATGTGACTTATGGCGGTGGTAACGGAGCTAACGGATCGCGCGATGCCTTCGGTGGCGGCGGCGGTTCTGCTGCCGGTTCAGCTGCAAACGGTGTATCTGCGACAGGAAGCACAGGAGCTCTTGCGCCCGCAGGCGGAGGTAATGGTGGTAATGGTGCTTTGCCCGGTTCAGCGGCAACAGCCGGACAGCCTTACGGCGGCGGCGGTGGTGGATCCCTCAACATCCAAAGTCTTTCGCGACCTGCTACCGCTGGAGCAAACGGTATCATGTTGGTGTATTATAGCGTGAGCTGCATCGCTCCGGCCATTGGTGTTCAACCGTTGGCTGTTACAGACCTTTGTTCCGGTGCTTCATTGAACCTGAGCGTGACCGCCACCGGTACTCCGCTCAACTACCAGTGGAAAAAGAACGGAGCTAACCTGAGCGGACAAACCGCCTCCAGCCTGCAAATAGCTGCTGTAAGTGCCAATGATGCCGGTTCATACACCGTGACCATCAGCAATGCTTGTGGAACCATCACTTCTTCGGCGGCTGTTGTTACCGTAAACAACGCACCGGTCATCACTGCACAACCTGCGCAAACGGGTCCGGTCTGTACCGGCGGTACACTTAACCTCAGCGTGAGTTCCAACGGTAGCGGTTTGTCTTACGAATGGTTCAACAACGGTGTTTCCATTCCCGCAGCTACAGCATCAACCCTCAGCCTCAGCAATGTTACCCAGGCCGATGCCGGTGACTACACTGTAACGGTAAGCAATGCCTGCGGATCAACAACGTCCAACATCGCTTCGGTGAATATCAACGGAACAGTGAGTATTGCCTCACAGTCTTCGAGCCTGTCAACCTGCCAGAGTCAACTCATTCAGCTTTCGGTGACACCTGCCGGCGACCTCAACAGTATCTTGAATTACGACTGGTTTTTAAATGGTGTTCTTCAACCATCCGTAACAGGATCGACTACCGATTTCATTGCCGATCCCAGCACGGCAGGAACGTACACGGTTGTCATCAATACCCTATGCGGACCTGTCAATGCCAGCCCTGTAACCGTTACGGTGAAACCGAGATACTCCATTGATTTACCCGAGGTGTTCGCCTGCGATTCTTATCAATTGCCTTGGGGACAAATTGTGAATACGACTGGAAGTTATAGTCAGAGTTTCATCGCTTCCAACGGATGCGATAGCATTGTGAATGTAGCGGTCAACATCACCCAGCCTGTTCAAACCACATTTACTGAAGAGGTGTGCGACAGCTTCGTTTACAATGGAACAACATACACCAGCAGTCAAACCATCATTGCGGATTTCACAGCCGCCAATGGATGTGATTCAACGGTGACGATTTTCCTCCAGGTCAATTACAGTGAAAGCAACACCACGACAGAAGTCGTTTGCGGTTCCTACAATTGGATTGACGGAAACACGTATACCCAAAGCGGTACTTATACTTTTAATGGTCTGACTCAGGACGGATGTACCAGCACAAATACACTTTTTCTGACGGTGAATCAGCCCACGGTTACCTACGATACCGTGAATACCTGCGGCCCGTATTTCTGGCCACCCGTCAACGATTTTATTGTTGCGCCCGGAACCTTCGGCAACTTCGACGACCAGGCCTGCACCATCGATTCGCTCACGGTGAATTTTACCGATCCCTACGTGATCAATTTCGATAGCATCCCCTTTGTTACGGCTTGTGGTAGCTTCGACTGGTTTGATGGAACACAGACCATCACCTATACCGCACCGCTCAGCAATGAATTGCTTGTGGCACAATTTCTTGATCCCAATGGTTTGGGTTGCGATTCAACGACCGGACTCTACCTAACACTCCTGCCCGCCAATATCAACACCACGGCTGCAAGTAACTGCAGCAGCTACACCTGGGCACTTAACGGTGAAACCTATACCCAAAGCGGAACCTACACATACGTGGCCGATCCGACGAATGCCCCCTGCGATCAGGAAGTGCTCGATCTGACCATCACGCCCGGTTCGGTCACCACCACCGACATCGATACCTGCGGTAGTTATACCTGGGCGGCTAACGGACAAACCTATACCCAAAGCGGTATCTATACCTTCATTCCCGATCCCAACAATCCCTGTGTGGTTGAAGTACTTGATCTGAACATCGGCACAGGAGGATTCAATTCGACGGCGGTGAACACCTGCGGTACATATACCTGGGCGCTCGACGGACAAACCTATACGCAAAGCGGAAGCTACACCTTCAACGGTCCCTGCAGCATCGAGGTGCTTGAACTCACGCTTGAGTATACGTCCGGGGTGTATGCTGTCATTACGACCTGTGATTCGACCTATACCTGGCCTGTCAATGGTGTAACATACAACGCGGACGGATTCTATTCCGACACCAGCGGATGCAGTGTCAACACCCTGGAGCTTACCTTGAACCCCAACGGACCTACAACCACCACCCTAACGGAAACGGCTTGTAGCAGTTATTTCTGGGTCGAGACCGGCTTGACTTACACGCAGAGCGGAATTTACACGGTCCCCGGTCCCGCGCTCTGCGAAACCATCCTGTTGAACCTGACCATCATTCCGGGTTCTACCACTATTGTAAATGAGAGCGCCTGTACGAATTACACCTGGGCTGTAAACGGACAATCCTATACGCAGAGCGGAAGCTATTCAGCTGTATCGGGCTGTGACACCAGCATCCTCAACCTGGTGATATTGGGAGGGTCTTCCCAAAGCCTGATCGATAGTGCCTGCGGTAGTTATACCTGGAGTACTAACGGTCAGACCTATACGCTAAGCGGAATCTACACTTCGGTGACGGGCTGCGATACCAGCATCCTCACCCTGAACATCCTGCCCTTCAATACCACCACGACCACAGATAGTGCCTGTGTCAATTATACATGGTCGGTGAATGGACAAACCTACACCCAAAGCGGTGTGTACACGTCCACCAGCGGCTGCGATCAGCAAGTGCTCGACTTGACGATCCTCCCGCTCAATAGCGTTCAAACGGATACTACCGTATGCGACACGTACACCTGGAGTGCAGATGGAGTCACGTATACGCAAAGCGGTAGCTATACCTTCCCCGATGGCTGTACCAATAATATTCTCAACCTGATTATATTGACTGGAAGCTCAACACAGCAATCCGAATTCGCTTGTGGCAGTTACACCTGGAATGTAAACGGTGACAACTATACTCAAAGTGGTAACTATACTTTTACCGCGGGCTGTGATATCAGTATCCTCGATTTGACCATCACACCCTTCACCCTGAATTCAAACACAGTGAAAGCCTGCGGACAGTATGTATGGCCCCTGACCGGCGATACGCTCACGTCAACAGGTGTGTATACCGACACCAGCGGTTGTGACATCAACCAGTTGGTGCTTGAAGTCACACCCATTCAACTCAATCCGACCGTGCTCACCGTGTGCGATGGCTATGTGTGGCCTGTGAACGGCTTGACCTACACTACCAGCGGGTTCGATACGATTTTCGACATCGGAACATGTATCCTGTCTACCCTGGAGGTTACCGTCGTCAATACCGTGACCGATACGGTGCGGCAGTCTTCCTGTGGTTCATTCTATTGGGATCTTACCGACACGACCTACACCCAGAGCGGACTGTATGAGTTTCTCGTGACCGATACCTGTCAACGGTTTGTGCTCGACCTTACGGTTGATCCGGTTGTTTTCGACACAACCGTAAAAACAGAATGTACCTTTTACACCTGGCCCGCAACCAACCAAACCTATTTCGTGTCGGGACTGTACACCTTCACCCCAGTCGGCAGCTGCACAACCAGTGTGCTCAACCTGACCCTAACCACCTCAAAGCCCAGCAATCCCGGGCCGATTTCCGGACAGGCCACTGGCGTATGCAATGGAGTTTATACCTACTCGGTCAGTCCTGTTGCGCGGGCAAGTTCCTACAGCTGGTCTGTTCCTAACCCGAATCAGGTCGTGATTTTGAGTGGACAGGGAACCAATTCGATCACGGTGCAGTTCAACGGATTCACCGGTACGGGCAGTATCGCCGTGCTGGCCAGCAACAATTGTGGATCTTCTGCCGTGCGTCGACTCACTGTCACTTCAACACCTGCACGCCCTGGGACCATCGTCACGAATGGTCCGGTTTGCGAGGGTGTTCCGGTCAACTATTCTGTGCAGCCTGTACAAGGGGCAACAGGCTATACTTGGTCCACGAGCATACAGAACGTGATTGTTTCGGGGCATGGAACGAACACCATTCTGGCGGTGTGGCCTTTCAATATCCAGAGCAACCAAAATGTGAGTGTGTTCGCCTTTAACGCCTGTTCTAATTCGCAAGTGCGTAGCCAGAACACGAGCGTGTCGGTGTGTGTTAACCGTAGCACAATAGCACAATCAGGGTCGGCCGTTGTTTTCCCCAATCCGGCACGCGATCGTGCTACGCTCCAATTCGAATCAACAGAGCAGGCACTGGCTATCATCAGCCTCTTCGATCTCTCGGGTCGCCGTTTGTGGAACAGCACTCAGTCCGCAACATTGGGAATCAACCGTACTGAACTCGATTTCGGAAGCGCCCCTGCTGCCGGAGTCTACTTTGTTGAGTTGCGCATCAACGATGCCGTTGAACGCATTCGTGTAATCATCGATTAAAGCGAGCGGGTTTAACAGAAAAGGGGTACGAATGTTCGTACCCCTTTTCTTTTGGCAGGCAAATCACTTAGGGCTGAATGGTCCCGATGAAATCGCCTACGTTGTTATCGATAATCATCTGATCCAATACATCCACAACTCCGTCTCCGTTTACATCGGTGGGAATGTAGCCGAAAGCGAACAGGCTGTTGTCGTTGTCAACAAGGCCTTGGTCAAGAACATCAATTACATCGTCTTGGGGTTCGATGTCGCCGCTAAATAAGCCGAAGTAACCACCGGGCAATATGCACTGGTTGTTCCCGAAAGACTGTTCGGCCGATGAACTGAAGTCGTAGGTGGTAGAGGAAGTGAGGGTCACCGGATTTGCGGACCACACGCGAACAGCATTCCGGTGGCGGAGTGAAATGTACTGGCTTGTACCGAGCAGTGAGCCCGGAAATATGGCCGTGGCGAATCCCGATGTACTCAACACCACCCGCGAAACAGCTGTGATGTTGGAGGAATTACCGGCCGCACACAGAAGGACTTCGATGGTGTCGGCCTCGGTGGTGCTGCTTCCAACTCCTGCGTTGAGTAGTACCGTATTCATGGTTGCTGCAGTGGTATAATAGCCTTCGATGAAGCAGCGTACCTGCAGCGTTAGGGTGGAGGGGGGTGGTGCACTCACGGTGACCTGAGCCGTACAGGAAGCGGTGTTCCCCGAAGCATCGGTGGCACTCAGTACAACCGTGTAAACTCCAGGAGAAGTGAAACTGTTCGGGCTTGCCGTAAGTTGGGTGATGCTACAATTGTCTGTTGACCCGTTATCGATATCGGCGGCTTGCAGTACTGCGTTGCCGTTAGACAAAGTCAGACCGTAGGCCTTGCAGGATACAATTGGTTTGATGGTATCAAGTACAGTAACGGTAGCCGTGCAATTCGCAGACGATCCGTTGTTGTCGGTAACAGTCAGTACCACCGACTGAGCACCGGTTTGAGAGCAGTTGAAGGTGTTGGGGCTAATGCTAAGCGATGCGATACCGGCAGGGGAAGAGCTTCCGTTGTCGATGGCTGATGCGCTGATGGATACACTGCCACCTGCGTTCAGGTAGGCCGAGATGTTGCGGCACTGGGCTTGAATGCTTCCTCCGCCAACTGTGAAGGTGTTGCCAGTACTTTGACAGCTTCCGTTGGAAACCTGTACGGAACCGGTGCTCGCTCCCGAGGGAACTAGAGCAGTCAGACTACCGGAACTGATATACGTGACAGATGCGGCGATGCCGTTGAAGTGTACACTGCTTGTTGGAGTGAATCCGCTGCCACTCAGGCTGACCACGGTACCTGGTGTTCCGCTTGTGGGCGTAAATCCTGTCAATACGGGTTGCTGCGTTACCGTGATGGGTTTGCTATCGCTTCCGTTGCAGCCGTTGGGTCCCGTATAAGTATAGGTTATGCTAAAGGTTCCCGCACCGCTGGTGGTTCCGTTGAACATGCCGCCACTCGCGCCCGTTCCCGAATAGCTTCCACCAGCAGGACTTCCACCCGTAAGGCTGATGCTTTGGTTGCTGCAAATGTCCGGTTGTGCAGCGAGGCTAACCGTTGGCGAGGGAAGAACAATGATACTGGCTGAGCCGCTCACCGTTCCGCTGCAGTTGGGGCCGCTCACCGATACAGCTGTGTAGGTGGAGTTGGCGGTCGGGTTTACCGGAATGAACGCCGGATTACTCGAGGTGGTGATGCTTTGGTTGCTTGTTCCGTTGTTGTACGTGAAGGTCCAGGGGGCGTTACCCGTAAAATCAACCCGTAGTGAACTTCCGATACCGGCGCACACAGCACCGCTGCCGCTCAACACCGCGGTTGGATCATCACAAAGGTCTTCGATGCATACCCGGAAGGTCCCACCCTCGTTGGCATTCGACCATACACGCAGGTAGTAATCGGCAAAGGGGTTGAGGCCGCTTACAACGAAGGGGCCGTTGGCCGGATTGAAACATTCAATCTGTGCTCCACCGCACTCAAATACGATGGCGGCTTTTAACGACAGCGCGCTCAGCTTGGTGAAATTGAACCGTAGCGTTCCGAGGTTTCCGGTATTGAAACGGAAATACACATCGTTCAAGGTGGTGGCATCGCAGGCTATGGTCGCGCCGGCTCCCGTTGTTGGGGTGGCATAGCGCGTGGTGAAGGTGCTCGTGTCACCGGTACATCCATTCACACCTTTTACAGGAAGTAAAGTAGCGAAGTCGCATTCATCGTTTGCCGGTGGAATAGGACAGGGGTCGGTTCCGTAAACGCAGAGCGACATGGTGCCCGTCAGGAAAGAAGCATAGGGCCACGCACGTATATAATAGGAGTTGCCGGCCACCAATTGGTTTTGACACAGGGCAATGACGGGCATGGAAACAACGGAGTCATCGGAACACCCGATCACTTCCGCGCCTGTAGTCCCGGGGCATCCGTTCCACACTTCCATAATCCAGTCGTTGATGGTACCAGCTTGGGTATGGACAATGATCTTTTTATCGCCGGCGGCAGGAGCCGTGAATTTGAGCCAGGTATCGTTTGCTCCGGCGCCACCGAAGGCATCGGTACATACGCAGGTGGGACCATTGGACGAAATACCGTTGGTTACTGTTTGGTTTATACAGGTGGCCAGAGATCCTGCGGTCGGTACCTGAATAGCGGTCAAGCAATCTTCTCCGTCCGTACCGGTCTTGAAGGTGAATGGCCCCAGTGTATCGGCTGCGGAGGAGCAGGTCTTGCGTAAATAGTATTGGTATGTACTGGATGCACTTAATCCGGTGATGAGGAGAAAGGTGTCCGTTGTATTGATACTGGTACCCGTTCCCTGGGTAAAGCCGTTCGGACCCCACTCTATATAATAGGAGCCCGCACCGTTCGATGTCCAGAACAGTTCCGACTGCACCTTGGTGCTGTTACGGTAGGATGCCGATGAAGGAGGAGGACAGGTCCAGGCATATACCAGCCCATCGGGAGGTAATTGGGTAGCGGTGATGGTACAGCTGCTGCTGTTGGCCGTTCCTGCGCTGGAAGAAGTCCAGGCGGTTCCCGATGCTACCAGGCGATTGGCATAAGCCGTATTCGATCCCCCGCGCATGCCCACCTGTGCGGGGGTGCTTCCTGAGAGGGTGAAGGTTCCGCTGAAGCTGTAATGGAATTCGACAGCATTGCTGCCTTCAAGCAAATGGAGTTGAAAACTGCAGGTTCCCGTACCGGTTTGGGTACTGGGTTTGAAATTCGCCCACTGTACCACGAAGCGCCGGTTGGGGGCTACCCCCAGGGTTTCGGTGCGGATTTGTGCTACGGTAGTGTTGGCCGGATCGTATACGCCAATCAGGTTCCTGCCGAAAGGCGATAAGGCACCCGAATATCCCGTGCTGGCCGACAAAGGAGTGTATGAAGTGGCGGTTGGGGCTGTACTGCCGAAGGTGATGTAGCCATTGCTGCTCAGCGAAAAACCGCTGTAGGAATTCGCCTGCCCGCTACCCGGATTAAACCGGAAATCAAATGGAATTGTCCCGGACGGAATCGTATACACCACATCATCCAAGGCGGTACTTCCACTCAGACCGGTAGCGGTTGCAACGACAGTACCTCCGGTAATAGGGCTAAAACTGCCTGTGCTTTGCTGAAAGCTGTACAATCCCAGCTGGGCAAGAACTTCGCCCTGCTGCAGCACGAACGGCAACAGAAGCACAAAAACGCGGAACAGGCGGGTAAACGTTGGCATGAGCGTGTGTACGAACTTGAACCGCTGAGGTTACACTTTCCTGCAAGGTACGCTACTTGTGGTCAATTTGAAAATGTGATAATTTGAAAATGTGACAATGGGATTTCCAGCCGAGTTTTAACCATCACGACTGGTATAGTCATCATTGAAACGCATCTCCCGAACCCGGAATTTGTGTGCAAACACAGCCGGTTGCAAAGCCATGCGCGTGTGCAGTTTGTGCGGGCGGACCTTGTTTGGGCACGGGTCAATCTGTGCGGTTGAAACCGGATCAGTCCTGTTGAGTTGTTTAATCCGTACGATGTAGAAACTGCACAAACACAGTCCGGCTCAGGCGCATGGCGGTATGAAAGGATGGAACAGTAATACCTAAGCAGAATTGTACAAAGACGCCCGGCCTTGTTTGCACAACGCTTCTTTTGTTTCTTTTCTTCTAAAGAAAAGAAAGAAGAAAAAGAGTTTGACGAGTCACGAATACAAGCGAACGGTTTAACAAAAACTCGCATTGAGAGATGTAGACCCTTCGACTCCGCTCAGGGTCCGGAATTCGCTCAGGGTCCGGAATTCACTGCCATGAACTAAAAAAATTCCAGGGTATGAGTAGAATCACCCAATTCTCCAGATGACAAACACGGCCATAGCTGTATGTTTACATCTAAGTGGGGGCTTGTTGAGGTTTTCATCGATTTTTGGCCAAAACAAATTTTAAATTAGAGGTAAGCACCCATTAAATTTCACTAGTCAACGATGATTTTATTTAGATCAATACGAAGTCACACTCCCCCCTAATTATAGGTGCATTCACCCAATTATACGCATCCTTGGGCCGAATACGAAAAAAAAACTTGCACAGGAGAACTTCTAGGTCTAAATTGCGTAACCCTGACAGTGTCCATTTTGGAAAACCATTACCCTCTTTTGATGAAACACAATACACATATACCAATGAAAAACAACAACGCTTCAGGCGTGACGGTGCTTCTGCGCTGGTACGCTTTGTTTGTCATCGTCATGATGACGACCGCCTTCCGGGCGAGTGCGCAGTCTACGTATTACGTAAACGACAACTCGACCAGCGGTGACGTGTACACCAGTGCAGTAGGTGCCTCCGGAAACCCGGGAACAGCTGCTGCTCCCTTCGCCACCATTGCTGATGCCATAGCAGCAGCAAGTGCCGGTGATATCATCCAAGTGGATGCGGGAACGTATGCTGAAAACATCGCCATCAACAAATCACTTGATGTGCGTGGGCCGAACTACACTATTTCACCCAACACCGGGACACGTGCAGCCGAAGCAATTTTGGTACCATCAAGTACAAACACGTCGACAGGCGCAGTCGTAACCATTTCAGTCGGAAGTGTTTCTTTCCGTGGTTTCACAGTGGACGGAGACAACACAGCGCTTGCATCCAGCGGAGTCGGTTTGGGTGGCGCACTGGGTACATCTATCGATGCCGCTCGTACGATCTTCCTCCAGGGTAATGGTCTCAATGGAGTAACCATTGCAGAGAATATCGCTAAGAACTCGGTGAACGGGATCCGCATCGAGCAGACGACCAACTATTTTGCTACTACTGCAGGCGCTCTTCGTTCAACCAACATCGTTGTAAACGATAATAAGGTACAGGATATGACCGGTACCGGAATCCGCTTGGGCAACAGCATGTATGCCAAGGTGACCAACAACACGGTTACCAACGTGGATAACGGAATTGCGTTCAGCTCCTTCCGCATCAGTGATGCAGGTACTGCTGCCGATCGTGTCATTGAAAATAACACGATTTCATCCCGTTTTTCAGGAATTTGGGTCAACCTGTATCATGCTACGCCCTATGCACTGATTAACAACACCATTACGGTTGCTCCTGCGGCCACTTCCATGGCACCGACTCCTCAGAGCCGCACGGCTTGGTTCGGTATCATGTATTCGACCGTATCCTGTCCACAAAACTTCACCAACCAGGTTAGTCTCCCGCTGGTAGCAACTCCCGAAAAGTGGACTGCTACAGGCAACGTCATTGATGGTGCTGCCCTCGAGGGAACTTCTACCGGACACGGTTACTGGTTGTACTATGTTGATAACAACCGCGACGGATCGGGTAACGATCACTACGGACAGATCAGCGGCGGTAGCGTTAGTAACGTAAATTTTGGTATCCTGCTCAAGAACAGGGATACCGATCCTGCTACCAACTTCGGTAATTCTGCTGTCGGTGCTCATGCCAACATCAGCGGCGTCACTATGAACATAAATGCCGGTGGTACAGCCATCCGTTTGGTGGATGATGCTACCTGGGTGACCGGTAACCCTGCACCGCTCGTGAACAAGCGCACAGTCGCCTTGGGTATCGGCGCCGGTATGGTCATCAACGGTGGTACTACAGGTATCTCCCTAAATCACCCGCCTGCAGGTACTGCAAACTATACTGCCTACAATGCCATTACAGGCGGTAACCTGAGCAACATTGGATTCTCAGGCCAGTCTGGCAACTACATTTCACTTACCAATTACACCTCCGGCCTCGATGCCACCGCAGCAAGTTTTGCCGGTGCAACCGGTTCCAGCGGAACCATGGCACAGCGTTTTGCCGCAGAAGACAAGATCCTGCACAAGATCGATGACAGCGCTCTCGGTCTGGTACGTATCAAAGCAGGAGAACTTTTCCTGACAACCAACAGCTTCGCCAACGCCAACACCACTCCAAGCATTCAGCGCGGTGTTGATGCAGCAACTGCCGGTGATATCCTCAACATCAATGATGGAACCTACACCGCTCAGGCTGTAAGCATGAACAAGCAGCTGGATGTACGCGGACAAGGTACCTCTACAATCGTACAGAACTCAGGTGGTAACGTATTCACCTACACCGCTGCCGGTTCCGGTGCTTCCAGCTCAAGCCGCTCCTACCTACGCAACCTGAAGCTCAGTGGCTCCGCAAAAGGCGTTTACGCCGATCAGCTCATGAACAACCTTACCCTGGATGGCGTAACCATTGATGGTGTCACTTCCTACGGTGTTCATGTGAACAACACCTCCGGTGTGATGAACGATTGGGCAATCAGCAACTGTACGTTTAACGCCAACAGTGCCGCATTATATATTTCGACCGCAGCCAACCTCAATGGTTTGTCTGTAACTGGTTCGACCTTCACCAATCAGGTTGGATCACCCATTTATGTTGGTCAAAGCAGCAGCACACCTGGCGGATTGAGTAACGTGACCATCTCCGGCAACACGTTCACGAACAACGCTCCGTCAAACAACCAGGCAGCGCTTTACATCGAGAAATTGTCGAACGCGACTATTTCCGGCAATACGATGACTAACAACGGGTTGAATACCAATCCGCGTGCGATGATCATCAACCTGAAGTATGGTTCGTTCAGCAACATCAGCATCACAGGGAACACACTATCTGAAACGCGTGGTGCTGTTGCGACCAACGGCTATGCGATCAACGTACAAGGTCGAAACGACGCTCCTTCGTACTCCGCAATTCCCGCAAGTCTATCTGGTCTTACGGTCAGCGGCAACAGCATCAGCGGATTCTTCCGCGGTGTTGAAGTTGATAACGATGTAGCCTGGGGCAGTACTTCAATCGCCAATAACACAATCAGTGGTTGCGCCTACGGCGTACTCGGTGTGATTTACGGAACCGGTAACACGGCCAACACCGGCACTAGCATGGAGGTGCATGACAACTCCATCACCGGCGCTACGGCTACCATTACAAACGTGAATGCCAATGGCGGAACCATCAATGCAACTTGTAACTGGCATGGCACAGCTGTAGCCCAGTCCATCGCTCCGCTTGTTTCCGGAAACGTAACATACAGCGCCTGGTTGGTGAGCGGCACAGACAGCGATGGATCAACTTCAGGATTCCAGCCCACCCCGGGTACCTGCATCGGAACGCCCGTTGTAGCCTCTGCAACATTCAGCGATGTACTTTGCAACGGAGCTTCAACCGGATCCGTTAACCTGACTCACACCGGTGGTGTCGCTCCATACACATACAGCTGGAGCAACGGAGCCACAACCGAAGATATCAGTGTTGCCATCGGAACCTACACTGTCGTTGTAACAGACGCCTACGGTTCGACCGCTTCCGCCTCTGCCACGGTTTCTGAGCCTCCTGTACTTTCCGCCAGCCACACGGCTGGTATCATCCTGTGCAACGGTGGCTCAACAACAGTTGTAGTATCTGCAACTGGTGGTGTAGCTCCTTACACCGGAACCGGTTCGTTCTCGACTACGGCCGGTGCATACAGCTATACGGTAACCGATGCCAACGGCTGTACAGCCAGCACATCCGGTTCATTGTCTGAGCCCGCTGCCCTTACACTTAGTGTAGCTTCTACAAACGTGAGCTGCTTCGGGTATGCCAACGGAACCATCACGGCCACGGCTTCTGCCGGTTCAACCGTTACGGTGAATGGTCAGCCTTACAACGAGTCGGCTACCTATGGTCCTGGTACCTACACCGTGACTGCCACTACCCCAAATGCGGACAACAGTGGTGTGTGTACTGTGACCCAGACGGTTACCATTACTCAGCCTGCACTGATGACGGTTAGCGCTACCCGCACCAACGTAACCTGTAACGGTGCTGCTAACGGTACCATCACGGTTACATCAAACAATCCGTCTGCAGTTATCACCATCAACAGCCAACCGTATGTAGTGGGTACACAATTTGGCCCCGGTTCATACACCATTCTGGCGGTTGCTCCCGATGGTAACAACGATGGCTTCTGCTCTGCAGTAACCTTTGCTACCATCACGCAGCCTACAGCTGTATCCTTGAGCTCTACCCAGGTGAACGTCATTTGCAACGGAGCCTCTACCGGATCGGTTGATCTGAGCGTTACGGGTGGAACTCCTCCTTATTCCTACACCTGGAGCAATGGCGCTACCACGCAAGACTTGAGCGGTATTGCTGCAGGAACCTATACTGTAACGGTTAACGATGCAAATGGTACGACCTTCGGTTGTACGGCTACACGCACCGTTACCATTACCCAGCCCACTGCAGTTGCTCTGACTTCAACCCAGACCGATATCCTGTGCAACGGTGCTTCCACCGGAGCCATCGACCTGAGCGTTAGCGGTGGTACAGCCCCTTACACCTACAGTTGGAGCAATGGCGCAACAACGGAAGACATCAGCGGTCTGGTAGCCGGAACCTACACGGTGACGGTGAACGATGCCAGCGGTTCGACTTTCGGTTGCACGGCTTCATCTTCCATCACGATCACCCAGCCTGCAGCGGTTGCCCTGAGCACCGATCAGGTGAATGTACTTTGCAACGGCGCTTCTACAGGTTCTATCGACCTGAGTGTTAGTGGTGGTGTAGCTCCTTACACCTATTCTTGGAGCAATGGATCTACCACGCAGGATTTGAGCGGCCTTGCTGCCGGAACATATAGCGTGGTTGTAAACGATGCGAACGGATCGACCCTGGGTTGTACTGCAAGCACCTCGGTTACCATCACTGAGCCGTCTGCTGTTTCCGTTTCCACTACGCAAACCAATCCGGTGTGTAACGGTGCTGCTACCGGAACTGTCGATCTGACGGTTAGTGGCGGTGTAGCTCCTTACACATACACCTGGAGCAACGGCGCAACCACTCAGGACCTGAGCGGCCTTGTTGCCGGAACTTACACGGTTGTTGTTAACGATGCAAACGGTTCAAGCAACGGTTGCACGGCTACCACGTCTGTAACCATTACGCATCCTTCTGCCGTTTCCTTGAGCTCTACTCAGGTGAACGTATTGTGTAACGGTGCCACTACCGGTTCTGTTGACCTGAGCGTCAGCGGTGGAACTGCGCCTTATACATACAGCTGGAGCAATGGCTCCACTTCACAGGATTTGAGCGGCCTCGCTGCCGGTACCTATACTGTTGTAGTAAATGATGCAGCCGGTTCAAGCAACGGCTGTGCAGCTACTGCAACAATCACAATTACCGAGCCTTCTGCACTCTCTGCCTCCAACAGTTCTGCTGGCGACATCCTGTGCGGCTCGTCCTCAACAACCATCACGGTTTCTGCAACCGGTGGCGTAGGTCCTTACACCGGTACTGGTGATTTCACCGTAAATGCCGGAGCCTATGCATACACTGTAACGGACGCCAACGGATGTACCGCTTCAACTTCCGGAACGGTGTACTACCGTCCGGTTGCCAACACAACCCAGGGTACATATCATACCGATATCCAGTCGGCAATCAATGCCGCTACCGCCGGTGATGCCATCAGCATCTGTGCCGGTACGTACAACGAACTCGTAACCGTTAGTAAGCGCCTCACCATTTCCGGTGCCGGTGCAAGCACCATTATCAATACGGCTACAGTTGGAACCAAAGCCTTCACGGTGACTGCAAGCGGAAGCTCTGCAATCGATCGTGTAGTGATTAAGGACATGGCCTTTACCGGACCCAGCAATACGGGTGGTAGTGACGCTATCTCCTTCGAACCTTCAGCTGCCGGTGCGTACGTAACGGTAGAGAACGTGAGCGTTACAGGTCATGGTCAGGGTGTTCATTTCCGCTCTGGAACCATGAACGATGCCAAGATTCTGAACAGCACGCTGAACGGAAACGGTTTCGGTGTACGCGTAGCTTCAGCGGTTACCAGCATGGACGGTCTCATGATCGACGGTTGTACCCTGAACAACAACAACTCTTCCGCCATCAGTGTCAACCCAAGCGGAACGGTTACCAACGTAAACACCAACTACACAATCAGCAACACCACCTTTGCTAATAACAGCACTGCGGGTGTTACCAACCAGCATGACCTTTCTTTCTTTGGATTCATGGGTAATGCCACCCTCAGCAACGTAACGCTTACTTCAGGTAACGGCACAACCCAGAATTCCAACAGTTACGGTATCGTGTTCTCCCGTGGTAGCGGATCCGGTCCTCTTGGAACCGTAACGCTGAGCAATGTCACCGTACAGGGACATGTTGGAAAAGGAGCCCTTACCTTCCAGAAATATTCTGATCTGAGTGGTGTTACCCTGAACAACGTAAGCCTCAACAACTGCGTGGCTCCCTGGGGTTCACTTATCCTTGATCACACGTCTTCTACCGGACTGCTTTGCGGTTCAACCTCACACTTCCGCACCATCTCAATCTGGAACACCGGAGGTGCTGATGCAAGCGGTGTGAGTTTCTACCATGCCACCACCAATACCCTGCTCGATCGCTCTTCTTTGGCCGACTGCTTCCAAATTGAAAATCAGGTAGCGCACAAAGTGGATGTTGCAGCAATTGGTTTTGTACGTGTGAAGACCGGCGAAGTGTTTGTAACGCCCAGCAGTTTCGCTGCTCCCACAACCACAACCCCAAGCGTACAGCGCGGTGTTGATGCTGCTAGTGCAGGTGACGTAGTAAATGTTGCTGCAGGTACTTATGCGGATAATCTAAATATCAACAAATCCCTTGATGTTCGTGGCTCGAACTACAATACATCATGCGGAGGAACACGTTCAGTGGAATCGGTAATCGCACCGGCTAGCGGTCTTCCTGTATTGATATCTGCTGATGGGGTGAGCCTGAACGGATTTGAGATCACTTGTCCTTCCTATCAATACGCAATACAGTGTGGTAATACCAGTAACTTGTCATTGAGCTTTAACAACATTCATGATGTAAACTCATCCTCGACACCTTCACTGTCAGTTACACATGCTATTCAGTACACTGTAGCTAATTCACCAGCTGCTACTAGCAATGTCACAGTAGCAGATAACTGCCTAAGCAATATCGGAAGCAGTAATTTGACTGGTAACAGTGCTGTTGCTATTGGATTCTTGCAATCTACAACAACTGGGACGCTTACTAATTTGGTGATTGAGCGTAATAGCATTTCGAATGTCGCTGTAAATACCGGCACATGGCCTACCGGTAAGATTGCTTACGGTATTCAACTGAATGCCGGAGGTAGCGGTGCTGGTTACATGAGCACCACGGGCAAAATCGTAAATGCTCAGATTCGGCAAAACGTAATTACAGGTTTGTCAGGACACATTGCCACCGGTATTGCACTCGAGGGTAACACCGAGAACGCTATTGTGACCAATAACTCGGTGTCGAACCTGACTTCAACTAAGAACGCCACTCAATCCGGAGGCGGCTACGACATCAATGGATTGAAATTTGAAAACAACCGATATGTAAGTACATGCCAGGTAGAAAACAACAGCTTCGCTGTTAACACATTCAATTGTGCTGCAGGATCGGGTATAGGTTATGGAGTTGCTAACTATGTTCCTAGTGCTAATGGTGGAACAGCCAATGTAAGTTGCAACTGGTTTGGTGCGACTGATTACAACACTATTGATGAGAATGCCAGTCTCACTGGCCGAATTTTCAACAAAGTAAATTGTGCTACTACATTCTCTCCATGGTTAACTAGCGGAACGGATTCGGATGTCCTAACTATCGGCTTCCAGCCTGTTGCAGGTGCCTGCGGCGGAACGTCCATTTCACTTTCTTCGACCAGCACGGCTATTCTCTGTTACGGAGATGCAACCGGAGCCATCGACCTCACAGTTAGCGGAGGATCTGCCCCTTACACGTATGCATGGAGCAATACTTCTACTTCTGAAGACCTGAGTGCGATTGTTGCCGGTTCATATTCTGTGACTGTAACCGATGCCAATGGTTCAACAGCTACTCTTAGTGCTTCAGTAAGCCAGCCGGCTGCTGCGCTTGCAGCATCCATCGCCGGTACCAACGTTGACTGCCGTGGCAATGCCACCGGTGCTGCCAACCTGAGCGTGACCGGAGGTACATCACCGTACAGCTACAGCTGGGACAACTCCTCAATTACAGAGGACCTCAGCGGTCTGGTTGCCGGTACGTATAGCGTAGTGGTTACCGATGCCAACGGTTGTACGACCGGTGCATCCATCACCATCACTGAGCCTGCTGCCGACCTATCAGCCTCCATCAGCGGAACCAATGTGGATTGCTTCGGCAACGCCACCGGTGCTGCAGACCTTTCGGTTTCCGGAGGTACAGCACCTTATACCTACAGCTGGAGCAATACTGCCGTTTCACAGGATCTGAGCAATATCGTTGCCGGTACGTACAGCGTTACCGTTACCGATGCCAATGGATGTACTACTTCCGCTTCGGTAACGATCACTGAACCCGCTGCTGCGCTTGCTGCATCTGTAGCTGGAACCAACATCTTGTGTAACGGTGCAAGCACCGGAGCTGCTGATGTTACGGTTAGTGGCGGTACTTCACCCTACACGTACAGTTGGAGCAACGGCTCAACCGATGAAGACTTGAGCAGCATCACGGCCGGTACCTACACGGTTACTGCTACTGATGCCAACGGTTGCACGGTTTCTGCTTCTGTTACGCTCACCGAGCCCTCTGCTCTGGTAGCCAGCAACGTTAAAGGTGTGATCGCATGTGGTGATACCACTGCTGTAATCACGGTATCAGCTACGGGCGGTGTCGCTCCTTACACTGGTACTGGATCATTCACCATCACCGCCGGTGCCTACTCCTACACTGTAACCGATGCTAACGGTTGTACTTCAACCACCAGCGATTCACTCTTCAATTATCCGGTCATCAACGTTGATTTGAACGTGGCTTACCCGACAATCCAGTCTGCCGTAGATGCAGCTGTTGCAGGGAACACCATCCAGATCTGCGCCGGAAACTATACTGAAAACGTAACCGTGAACAAGCGTCTCACCCTCGACGGTGCAGGAGCAAGCACGGTCATCACCT
>Ga0315902_10004802_pt1 | contig 19310 bp, 17 predicted proteins | sample LakEriMetagenome_9_FD_203523 | JGI IMG/M metagenome (GOLD analysis project Ga0315902, IMG submission 203523) | Freshwater fungal communities from buoy surface, Lake Erie, Ohio, United States - Buoy 12 MA117 | ecosystem: Environmental > Aquatic > Freshwater > Lake > Lake biofilm | place: USA... | reverse complement strand
TCTAGCGGCGGCGGGCCGTTCACTTGTCAGGATTTATGTCTTTCGCAGAACTCGGCTTGTCCGAAGCCCTCGTGCGTGCCGTCACGGAAAACGGCTATACCCAACCCACTCCGATTCAATCTCAGGCAATACCCGCGGTACTGAAAGGCGGCGATCTGATGGCCGGCGCACAGACCGGCACCGGCAAAACTGCAGGCTTCACGCTACCGGTTCTGCAGCGCCTGTCTGGCGGTGCTCGCCCCTCAGCTCGCACGGTGCGCGCGCTGGTGCTGACCCCCACGCGCGAACTCGCGGCGCAGGTCGAAGAAAGTGTCCGTACCTACGGCAAATATCTGAAACTCTCATCGGCTGTGATCTTTGGTGGCGTGAATATCAATCCGCAGATACAACAGCTGCAACGCGGCGTGGACATTCTGGTGGCCACCCCGGGGCGTCTGCTCGATCTGCTTCAGCAAGGCGCGGTTGATCTCAAGCACGTCGAGATACTCGTGCTCGACGAAGCCGATCGCATGCTCGACATGGGCTTCATACGCGACATTCGCCGCGTACTGGCCGCACTACCGCCAAAGCGGCAAAACCTGTTGTTCTCAGCAACCTTCTCCGACGAGATCAAGACGCTGGCCGATGGCTTGCTGAATAATCCGGCGATGATCGAAGTCGCGCGCCGCAACTCGACGGTGGAAGTCATCTCGCAAAAAATGCACCCGGTAGATCGCGACAAGAAGCACCTGCTGCTGACGCATCTGATCAAAGAACGCAACTGGTTCCAGGTACTGGTGTTCACCCGCACCAAGCATGGTGCGAACAAGCTGGTCGAGCAACTCGGCAAAGCGGGCATCAGCGCGATGGCGATTCATGGCAACAAGAGCCAGGCAGCGCGCACTCGGGCGCTATCGGAATTCAAGAGCGCCGAATTGCAAGTGCTGGTCGCCACCGATATCGCGGCGCGCGGCATCGACATTGATCAGTTGCCGCATGTCGTCAACTATGACCTGCCCAACGTGCCAGAGGACTATGTGCACCGCATAGGCCGTACCGGTCGCGCTGGCGCTACCGGCGAAGCCGTATCCCTCGTCTGCGTCGACGAGAATGGGCTGCTGCGCGATATCGAGCGCTTCATCAAGCGAGAGGTGCCATCCGAGGTGATCGCTGGATTCGAGCCCGACCCGAACGCAAAACCGCAGCCGATTCAGTTGCGCAGCCATGAGCACCGCCAGCGTTCCGGCGGTCGTCCTGGACAGCGCGCCGGGAGCACTCCACGCAGCCAGCAAGGGCAGCCACAGGGACAGCAGCGTGCCCAGAGCCATGGGCAGCAGCGCAATTCGTCTGGCAAGCCCGGGCAAGGTACATCGACGGCGCGAACCAGCACGACATCCAACGCGGCGCAGCGGCCCCAAGCCCGACGCGCGCCCGCGCTGCTGAGCCAGCCCGCTGCCAATGCCAACTCGCACAAGCGTCGCAGCGGTCAGCGTTAAGCACGGTAACGGCCAGGTCTGCCCCGGCTGTGCTACATTTTTGCTTCATTTTCAAGCCGGGTCCAGAGAGTAAACCTCTGGGCCCGGCTTGATCTCATTTGCACTCAACCATTTACCCAGCATGAGCGCAGCCGAGCGCAACATTCACGACAGCCATACCCCCATGATGCGGCAGTACCTCGGCATCAAGGCCGAGCATCCCGAGCTGCTACTGTTCTACCGGATGGGTGATTTTTATGAGCTGTTTTTTGAGGATGCGGAAAAAGCGGCGCGTTTGCTAGGCATCACCCTCACCCAGCGCGGTAACTCCAATGGCCAGCCGATCAAGATGGCTGGTGTGCCCTTTCATTCGGTCGAGCAGTATCTGGCCAAGCTGGTGAAGCTGGGCGAATCTGTCGCGATCTGCGAGCAGATCGGCGACCCGGCCACCAGCAAGGGACCCGTTGAGCGTCGCGTACAGCGCATCGTCACGCCGGGCACACTGACCGATGCCGAACTGCTGCCTGAAAAATCCGAGCGCCCCTTGCTTGCGCTGTGCGTTGCGCGACAGCGCAAGCAATCTGTCATCGGGCTCGCCTGGCTGTCGCTGGCCAGTGGCCGCCTGTGTGTCACCGAGATCACCGCTGAAGAGAACCACCTCGCTGCGCGGCTTCGACAAGAACTCGAGCGTATCGCGCCCGCCGAGATACTCGCCGATCACGCACAGGCCAACCTGCTGCAAGAGCAGTTGAACAGCCGTGCCACGGTCGTCGCCGACTGGCACTTCGAGATCGCCGCTGGTGAACGATCGCTGCTTGAGCAACTTGGCACTACCAGCCTGGCCGGCTATGGCGCACAAAACCTGTCAGCGGCACTGGGCGCTGCCGGCGCGCTGTTGCTGTATGCGCGCAATACGCAGGGCAAACAGCTGCAACATGTGCGCACGCTGACGGTCGAAAACGAAAGCCAGTTCATCGGCATGGATGCCGCGACGCGGAGAAATCTTGAGATCACCGAATCGCTGCGCGGAGGACAACAAGGTATCGGCCCGACACTGCTCTCTACACTGGACCATTGCCGTACCTCGATGGGTTCGCGGCTACTGCGCCACTGGCTACTGCAAGCCAGCCGCGAGCAGCAAGTAGCACGCGAGCGCCATGCAGCCATTGCCTTCCTGATCGACGGCGATCGCATCGATCCCCTGAGCGAGGCGCTGTCGCCCGTGCCGGATATCGAGCGCATCGCCGCGCGCATTGCGTTGCTCTCTGCGCGCCCGCGCGACCTGTCGGCCCTGCGCGCCGGATTACAGCAACTGCCCCGGCTGCAGACTACGCTCAAGGCCAGCAGCTTCAGTTTGCCGCCATTGCTGCACGGCTCAGTACAGGCCCTTCATACGCCACCAGATTGCCTGTCGCTGCTGGAACGCTCGATCGCGGAAGAACCCGCCGCCATGGTGCGCGACGGCGGCGTGATCGCGCGCGGCTATGACGCCGAACTGGATGAGCTTCGGGCCCTGTCCGACAATGCCGGACAGTTCTTGACTGATCTCGAACAGCGCGAACGTGAACGTACTGGTATCGCAAACCTCCGTGTCGAATACAACAAAGTACACGGCTTCTACATCGAGGTCACGCACGGGCAAACCGCCAAAGTCCCCGATGATTATCGCCGACGTCAGACCCTGAAAAATGCTGAGCGTTATATCACTCCGGAATTGAAAGCTTTCGAAGACAAGGCCTTGTCCGCGCAGGACCGCGCGCTCGCGCGCGAAAAGCTTTTGTACGAGCAATTGCTGCACGACCTAGTCGGCCACATCGATACCCTGCAAAATGTTGCGCAAGCCGTGTCTACGCTGGATGTGCTGATGGCTCTCGCCAGCCATGCGCAACGCCATCAGTGGTGTCAACCGGAGTTAGTGACCGAGCAATGCATCGAGCTCATTCAGGGAAGACATCCGGTCGTCGAGAACACGATCGAGCGCTTCATCGCGAATGACTGCAGGCTATCACCCGAGCGACGGCTGCTGCTGATCACCGGGCCAAACATGGGTGGCAAATCGACCTACATGCGGCAGCTCGCGCTGATTACGCTGCTGGCCTACGCGGGTAGCTATGTGCCTGCAAGGTCCGCTCGGCTGGGGCCGATCGACCGCATCTTCACGCGCATCGGTGCTGCCGATGATCTGGCCGCGGGTCACTCCACTTTCATGTTGGAGATGATTGAATCTGCCGCGATCCTGCACGGCGCGACTGAACATTCGCTCGTGCTGATGGACGAAGTCGGGCGCGGTACTTCCACCTTCGACGGCCTGGCGCTGGCATGGGCGATTGCGCTCTGGCTACTGCAAAACAATCGCAGCTTCACGCTGTTCGCTACCCATTACTTCGAGCTGACCCAGCTGCCGCAGTCGCATACCGCCTGCGCGAATGTGCACTTGTCAGCGGTCGAGCACAAGGACAGCATCGTATTTTTACACGCGGTCGAGGAAGGCCCCGCCTCGCAAAGTTACGGGCTGCAGGTCGCTCAGCTGGCGGGCGTTCCGGCAGGCGTGATACGCGCCGCGCGCAAGCATCTCTCGGCACTGGAGGCGCACGCGGCAGAAGTCGACGGACAGTTCGACCTGTTCGCCGCTGTGCCGGAACCCGCCGCAGAAACCGACGCCATCAATGCGCCCGTCGGAGCGGCACGGGAGGTACTGGAAGCGCTGCAAAGCATGGACCCCGACCGGCTCAGCCCGCGCGAGGCACTTGAAGCGCTGTACCAACTCAAGCAGCTGATGGATGCCGATAGGTCAGCAGGGTGAGTGTGCCATGAGCGTGCTTCAGAAGTCATTACATTGCCTTTACTTGTTGCTGTTCCTGATCACGTCGAATGGCGCGCAAGCTGCCGAACCATTTCGGTTTACTGTGATGATGCATGTGATGAGAGAGGCGGCAGACGATACTGAGTTGCGCCCTGCATTGGAGGCAGCGCATGCGGGTGACCCGGCCTTCATCGTCGTCAATGGCATGCGCTCCACACGTGAGCCCTGCACCGATCGGTTGTACCGGCAACGCACCGCGTTGCTGGAGAGCGGCAGTGTCCCGGTGATCCTTTCGCTCGCCGGGACTGATTGGATGGGCTGCCGCGACCGGCAGGGGCGTCCGGCATCGCTGGTCTGGCTCAATCTGCTGCGCGAGCAAGTCTTTGGCGAGATCAGCTGGAGCGGCGCCAAGCACCTGAGTCTGCGGCGACAGTCGGCGAGTCGAGCTTTTCGCAGCTATACAGAAAATACGCGCTGGGTCATCGACAATGTGCTCTTCGCCACATTGAATCTACCGGCAGAGAATAATCACTATATCGCTTCGGCCGGCGGCAACAGCGAGTTCGAAGACAGAGCGACGGCGAATCGCGAATGGCTCAAGCGACTCGGTGTGCAAGCGAAGATGGAGCGGCGGCCGCTGATCGTCATTTTTTGCGATGGCAATCCTTTGCCCGCGCCCCGGCGCCGAAGCGAGCAGCGTGATGGCTTTGCCGAAATCAGGCAGCAGTTGAAACAGCTGGCTGAAAAATCCGATGCCCGAGTACTGGTTGTACAAGGACCCGCGCCGAGCGCCGCCACGTCAACAGGAGACATCGTCTGGGAAGGAAAGCTGGGCTATGTGAACCTGCGAACGGGTGTGTCCGGCGTCGCAGTCGATCTGAGTTCCCCGACCCCAATCACTATCGCGGACGAACCCTGAGCGCAGAGTGCGCGCCTGGGGACAATTGGCCCAGGACGAGGGACACTGGTCGCGTGAAGCGACCCGCTATTGGAGCTGTATCGATCGGAATTGGTCGCCATCGTCATCATCGTCATGATGATGATGACCGTGCGGCCCGTGCACATGGCCATGCGCGACCTCTTCGCTGCTGGCGGCGCGCACTTCAACCACGTTTAGCGCAAAGCGTAGCGAGATGCCGGCCAGCGGATGGTTGCCATCCAGGACGACCTTGCCATCGGCAATGTCGGTCACGGTAAATACCCGCGCATCGCCATGATGATCGCCATCGGGGCCGCCTTCAAACTGCATGCCAATCTCAAGTGGCTCAGGCAGTGCTTCGCGGGGTTCTATTTTGACCAAGTCAGCATCGTACTCGCCGAAGGCATCCTCAGGCTCGACCTGAATCGTCACCTGGTAGCCCGCCACCTTGCCGTCCAGCGCTTCTTCGATTTTGGGGAGCGTGTTCTGATAGCCGCCGTGCAGATAGACCATCGGCTCTTGGCTTTCCTCGATCAGATTGCCTTGCGCATCCGACAGTTTGTAGTGCAAGGTGACGACCGTGTCCTTGGCGATTTGCATGGTGATGTCCTTGGTGAAGTGACAGGATCGATTATACCTTCGGGATGCCATACGACCGATATAATCCGGCCATGAAAACTCACCCGGTGCTAGGGGCGACTTCGGTCGCTGCCTTCCTCAAAAAATACTGGCAGAGGAAACCTCTGCTGATCCGGCAGTCCTTCGCGGGTATACAAGCGCCACTGTCGCGAGAGGCGCTGTTCGAGCTGACTGCCAGAGAGGATGTTGAGTCACGTCTGCTGACGCATTTCAATGATCGCTGGTCACTGAGGCACGGGCCATTTAAACATCTACCCTCGCCGAAAAAAAAACAATGGACCTTGCTGGTACAAGGTCTCAATCTGCACCTGGACCAGGCGGCCGACCTGCTGCATCAATTCCGTTTCATTCCTGATGCGCGCCTCGATGATCTGATGATCAGCTATGCGACCGACGGCGGCGGCGTCGGTGCGCATTTTGACTCGTACGATGTGTTTCTGCTGCAGGTACATGGGCAGCGGCGCTGGCGCATCAGCGCGCAAAAAGATCTTCAGCTCAAAGCAGGACTGCCGCTCAAAATACTCGCGCATTTCATGCCTGAACAAGAGTACCTGCTTGAACCAGGCGACATGCTCTACCTGCCGCCGCACTACGCGCATGAGGGCGTGGCCATGGGCGAATGCATGACCTGCTCCATAGGTTTCAGAGCACCTTCGTGGCAGGAACTGGGTGAGGCCTTCCTGGAATTCAAGGCAGATACACTGGAACTGCCCGGACGCTATGCCGATCCGGGTTTGCAGGCAAGCCCTCATCCCGCGAAACTCGACGATGCGCTGCTCGATCGCGTCGGCCGAGAGCTGAAGAAAATCCGAACCACGCGTGATGATGTGGCGGTGTTCCTCGGCGAGTATCTCTCCGAGCCCAAACCCTCGGTAGTGTTCAACCCGCCAGAAAAAACGCTCACCCCGCGCCGGTTCCGCGCGGTGCTGAGACATACAGCACTTAGGTTGCACCGCAAAACGAAAATGCTCTACCGAGGTCGATATCTATTTATTAACGGCGCATCCTTTCGGCCGAGCGCCGCTGATCAGGCCTTGCTGCGCCAGTTCGCCGACGCGCGCGAGCTGCCGCCCGAGGCACTTGGACGCGCCTCGGATGATCTGCTGGAAACCCTGCACCAGTGGCACGACAGTGGCTGGCTGGTGATGTGACCGGGCCCAGAATCGGGAGCCGCAAACCGCAAGTGCACATTTTTTGCGCCCGCCGATTGACATTCCCGCAAATCATTTTCTTGCGCGAAAACGCAGGGCCTGAGGAGGAAATTAACGGATTTTCCCTCTGATATGGCTTGCCAGCTTTTCAAGAACGCCGGTATAATTTCCGGTTAGGAAGTTTTGTCGGTGCGGCAGTGCGTCAAATGCGGACTGCCAATGCGAAAAAGCGACCTGAACGTGCGATAACTACCGGTAGTTATTAAACATACTTCACGCGTTATTTTTAATCTTCAACTGAAGGAAAATCATGAAAAAATCGTTGCTGATCGCTTCCCTGCTGGCTCTGGCTCTGGCTGCTTGCGGCAAGAAAGAAGAAGCCGCAGCTCCTGCACCTGCAGAAGCGCCGAAGGCTGAGGCTCCTGCTGCAGACGCTCCTAAGGCTGACGCTCCTGCAGAAGCTCCTAAGGCTGACGCACCTGCAGAGGCTCCGAAAGCTGAAGAGAAGAAGTAATCATCTCTCGCTTCACAAAAAAGCCGTCCTTGAAAGGACGGCTTTTTTGCTTCTGCAGTCGAACAACCTGTTCGCCACGCGCCAAGGGTCTGTTAAAAAACACGGTAACGAGCTGTCTGAGTTCAGTCCCAGAAGCGAAGCCGACCATCAGGTACGTCGAGCAACACAGCGCCGACATCAGACCGCGTCGCAGATTTTCAAACAGATACTCAGCACGCCGTCCATTCAAATCCCTGTTCCTGACAAGCGATCTGTACCTCGACTTCTCCACGGATCACGCGATCGATCGCCGTGCCTACCAGTTCGGGCGTATTGTTCTTCTTCGACAGGTGCGCGGCGACCAGTTTTTTCAGGCGACTTTTGTCGATTGCCTCCAGCAAGTCGGCTGCATCCGCGTTGGACAAATGCCCGAGCGGGCCGGCAATACGGGATTTCAGTGAGGCGGTGTAGGCTGACTTGGCGAGCATCTCGCTGTCATGATTAAACTCCAGCAGCAAGGCATCGCACCCGGCCAGCGAGGCGATCACATGCGGCGTAGCGCAACCGATGTCGGTCAACACGCCGAGCTTGCTGCGACCGTCCGTTGCCGCATATTGCAAGGGCTCGCGCGCATCGTGCGGAACGGTGTAGGGTGTGATCTGCAAATCACCCACCGAGAATGGCTCGGCATCGCGGCAGAGGCGCACATCGACGCCGCTGGCATCATCCTGCACTGCTTCCCAGGTCCCATGACTGAGCCAGACCGGCACGCGGTATCGACGCGCCAGTCGGAACACACCCCCGACGTGGTCGGAGTGCTCATGCGTGACCAGAATACCGGCAAGACGAGAGGGATCGATGTCGAAGCGCGCGATGCGCCGCTCGACTTCGCGCGTGACAAAGCCGCAGTCGAGCATGAGATGGGTGGTGGTCACGCCGGAAGCGGCGGAAATGAGCAGCGCATTGCCCTCGCTGCCGCTGCCAAGGCTGGCGAATCTCATCGTATCCGTGATCCCGCCACCGTGCTGAGCGCGAGACAGCAATAGCGCTATTTCAGCTGATCATTCAGCAGCGCGAGGATACGCTCGGCATTCGATGCCGGCGCCGATTCACCCTGCTCATTTTGCACGCTGACGCGGGTCCGAGTGTCGTTCTCGGGCTTGACCAGCACACGGTAGCGCTGGGCGCCCTTCTTGTCGTCCTTGGACTTGAACAGCCTGTCGAAGAATCCTGGCTCGCTGACCTTCTTGTCTGCGTCGGCCGCCTGATCGACGTAACGCACAAAATACAGTCCGCGATTGCGGTCACGATCCTCGACCGTGAAACCGACACGATCCAGCGCCAGACCGACCCTGCGCCAGGCACGATCAAAACCCTCTTCCACGGCCAGATGACTGCCGGCAGTGTCTTTGCCGAGCTTCGCTCTTTCCTGCGCGGCTGTTGCGGCATTGACCGTCGCGAGGGCTGCTTTGGGTGTGTCCTGATTCGTCAGGCGGGCCATCAGGCGGCCGAGGAACTCTGCTTCGAGTTCGGGATCGCTAGGGCGAGCGGTCCAGATGGTGCGCTCCTGCATCTTGTTGCCCGTCACGACCTCAGTGGCGCCACGGTGGCTGATGTAGATCTCGGTGCCGCCCTCGGCCGTACGCTCAAGACGCGTGCGGAACTTGTCTCGTTCGCCGGTGGAGTACAACGAATCGAGCACCTTGCCTATCGTGTTACGGATGAAATCCTGCGGAATCTTCGCGCGGTTTTCAGCCCAGTCCGTTTCCATCACACCGGCCTCGGGCGTTTCGGCCACCAGCAGGAAGCCGCTCTCCTGCCAGAACTCCTTGATCTGCGGCCACAGCACATCGGGCGACTGCTTCGCGACGAGCCAACGCTGACTGCCAGCGCGCTCGACGCGAATGCCGAAACTCGTGTCAGCGGTCGGCGCAACCTTGCCTTGAACGACCTGTTCTGGCGCTTTCGCGCGCTGCGCATTGAAGCTGGAGGCGGTGGCGGTGCCACGCGCATTGTCATTCACAGTGTAGCGACTGTCGCCCTTGATCTGCGTGAGGTCGGGCGGCACTTCCAGCTTGGAGCCGGTGCTCTTGGCCTTGCTGGCGCTCTTGTAGTCGATCTTCTCCGGTTCAAGCATGTCACTGACTGAGCTGCAGCCGGCAAGACTGGCGAGTACGAGCGACAAGAGCCACACGGAGCGGCGGCGCACGAAGCGTTGCGGTAGGACGAAAGGAGTCATGAGGTTCGGATCGAAAAAAGGACTGGGCAAAAGGTTCGAAAGGCAACCACGCAGGTCGGGTAAGGCAGCGCGATCAATGGATACCTGCTTCACGCAATGCGGCGCTCACAGCCTCTTGATGCCCGCTGCCCAGCGGCACCAGCGGCAGCCTTATGCCGGAGGGGATTCGGCCCATCTGCGCGAGCGCCCATTTGACCGGCACCGGATTGGGTTCAACGAAGAGACGGTTGTGCAGCGGGATTAGTCGGTCATTGATGGCGACCGCCTCGGCGATCTTCCCTGACATGGCCGCCACGCAAAGCTCATGCATGGCCTTGGGTGCGACATTGGCCGTGACGGAGATATTGCCCTGACCACCGCAAAACATCAGCGCCATCGCCGTTGCATCATCACCAGAGTACACCGCAAAGGACTTCGGCACTGCGCGCAGCAATTCGGTACCGCGCGCCAGATTACCCGTCGCGTCCTTGACGCCAACGATGCCGGGCACAGACGCGAGACGGACGATGGTGTCATTATTCATATCTGCCACGGTGCGACCTGGTACGTTGTAAAGAATGACCGGCAGATCTACCGCTTCGGCGATCTTGCGGAAGTGCTGATACATGCCCTCTTGCGTCGGCCGATTGTAATAAGGAACGACTTGCAGCGAAGCGTTTGCGCCCACGCTCTTGGCGTAGTGCGTCAGTTCAATCGCTTCTACTGTCGAATTGCCACCGGTACCAGCGATCACGGGAATGCGTCCGGCGACATGTTCGATGCAGACCTTGATCAGCTCGCAATGCTCATCCACCGATACGGTGGGCGATTCTCCGGTGGTGCCGACGATCACGATGCCATCCGTGCCTTCAGCGATATGCCAGTCGATCAGCTTTTTCAGACAAGGCAGATCAAGACTGCCATCGTCGTGCATCGGCGTCACTATTGCGACTATGCTGCCCTTGATCATGGTTGTGCCACCGAAAAACCCGAAACCGTGATTGTAGCGGATCACCATGACAGGCGGACAGATATCCGGCAGCGCGGGTAGTTGTCAGGCTGTGTCCAGCGCGCGTGCCTCGGCAGAGGTCTCGGCAGTCCGGCGAAGCAAGCAAATGCGTTGCACCATCGCGGGTCGGGGATGATGAAGATAGCCATCTTCGAATGCCAGCACATGCAATGTGGGATCGCCGGAGGCCATTTGCAGCAATTCGCCGGGAGACAAGAGAAAAGCAGGATTGGAGGGCTTGCCAAAAAGACCATTACCTTCTGCAAAGGTCTCGTAGATCAGCACGCCACCGGCGGCCAAACTAGCGAGCAGCCCGGGCAGCAATGGCCGGTGAAGGTAATTGGTGACCACAATGCCGGAAAAGCGTCCAGGGGCCAGCGGCCAGTCTGGCAACAACTCGCTGCCCGAGGCTTCGAGGTCGACAGCCTGTGTGCGAATGCGCTCACCGGCAGCCGACGACAGGGCCAGAGGATCGCGATCCACTGCCAGCACCTGATACCCGAGCGCCGCCAGATGCCGCGCATGCCGTCCGCCACCACAAGCGAGATCCAACACCCATCCGCCCGCAGGTATCAAGCCGGCGAAGCGTGCCACCCACTGCGACGGCGTAGACTGGCCGATGTGCGAGGTCATGCGTAGCGGTGCTTAGTTGTACGACAGGCCCATCTCTTCACGCACATCGCGCATCGTCTCCTGCGCATACTTGCGCGCCTTGTCGCAGCCATCGGCCACGATCGCGCGCACCAGCGAAGGATCATCGAGATATTGCTGCGCACGCTCGCGCATGGGCTCTTGTTCTTTCAGGATGCCGTCGATCACGGGTTGCTTGCACTCGATACAGCCTATGCCCGCCGACTTGCAGCCTTTCACCACCCATTCATGTGTCGCCTCATCGGAATACACCTGATGAAATTGCCAGACCGGACATTTGTCCGGATCACCCGGATCAGTGCGGCGCACGCGGGCTGGATCCGTTGGCATCGTTCGGATTTTTTTGGTGATCGTGTCTCGGTCATCACGCAACGCGATCGTGTTGCCGTAGCTCTTGGACATTTTTTGTCCGTCGAGTCCCGGCAGCCGCGACGCTTCTGTCAGCAGGGCTTGCGGCTCGACCAGAATCAGCTTGCGGCTGCCTTCCAGATAGCCAAACAAACGCTCCCTGTCGATCATTGACAAATTCTGCGCATCATCCAGCATGGCCCTCGCCTGCTCCAGCGCATCTTCCTTGCCCTGCTCCTGATATTCAGTGCGGAGTTCGTAGTAGAGCTTGGCGCGCTTGGTGCCGAGTTTTTTCACTGCCTCTTGCGCCTTTTGCTCGAAATCTTTCTCGCGCCCATAAAGATGATTGAACCGTCGAGCGATCTCTCGCATCATTTCAACGTGCGGCACCTGATCTTCACCGACGGGTACCATGCTGGCACGATAGATCAGTACATCGGCGGCTTGCAGCAGCGGATAGCCGAGGAAGCCGTAGGTAGCGAGATCGCGGTCAGCGAGTTTTTCCTGCTGGTCCTTGTAGGTCGGCACACGCTCCAGCCAGCCCAGCGGCGTGGACATGGACAACAACAAATGCAGCTCCGCATGCTCGGGCACCTTGGACTGAATGAAGATGATCGCCTGCGACGGATCGATGCCGGCAGCCAGCCAATCGATCACCATGTCCCAGGTGCTCGTTTCGATGATCGACGGGTCATCGTAATGCGTGGTCAGCGCATGCCAGTCAGCGACAAAGAACAGACAGGGATGTTCGGATTGCAGCCGAACCCAGTTCTTCAGTGCGCCATGATAGTGGCCAAGATGCATGGCGCCGGTCGGCCGCATGCCGGAAACAACTCGATCTGGATACATGGGAATCTCAGGTCAGCAGTAATTTTAGCGGGGAAATCAGAATGTTGAGCAATACATTGGCGCCGCTGATGACAGGGATCATCCAGTAATTCAGAAGATTCAGCATCATCAGACCAATCATGATGAAGAAGCCGTAAGGTTCCAATCGAGCGAAACGAAATGCCCAGCGCATCGGCAGCACACTGGTCATCACTCGGCCACCATCCAGTGGCGGCAGCGGAAACAGATTGAAAGCAAACAGCACGAGATTGATCTTCACGCCTGCGCGAGCGACTTCATAAAAATAGGCTTCTTCGATGTTTGCTGCATCCATCACGAAGAACAACGCCATCCATAACAGACCCATGAACAGATTGGCCACCGGACCTGCAAGCGCTACCCAAGCCATGTCTTTCTTCGGGTTGCGCAGTCGGGCAAAATCCACCGGTACCGGTCGTGCGTAGCCGAACAAGAAAGGGCTGCTGACCAAGGCCAATAGCAATGGGATCAGTATCGTGCCGAAAGGATCGATATGCTTGACCGGGTTCAGGCTCATTCTGCCCTGAGAGTAAGCGGTCAGATCACCAAAATACTTCGCCGCATAGGCGTGCGCCGCCTCATGCAGCGTGATGGCAAACAGCACCGGCAATGCATAGACCGCAATGGCCTGGATAATCTCATTCATTGCGCAGATTTTAACAGAGCGAATGCCCTTAGTTGGCCGGCAAGATCGGTGAGAAAGTGGCTGACAGGCAGGCGCGGCCGCCAGTGGTCAGGGTTGCACGCTCTCAGCCAACCTACGCAAACAGACTGGTATCGCCGCGACCGCGACGGGTGACTTCCGGCGCCTCCCCCGTCAAGTCCACCACCGTGGTCGGTTCCAGGCTGCAGCTGCCGCCGTCGATGACCAGTTCGATCTGTTTCTGCAACTGGTCGCGGATCTCGGCAGGATCATTCAGCGGCATCTCGCTGCCGGGCAAGATCAGGGTGGTGCCCAGCAAAGGCTGGCCCAGCTCGGTCAGCAGCGCCTGCGCAATCGCGTGCTCGGGGACGCGCAGACCGATGGTCTTGCGGGAGGGATGAGAGAGCCGGCGCGGCACTTCCTTGGTCGCTTCGAGGATGAAGGTGTATGGACCCGGCGTTGCCGCCTTGAGCATTCGGTACTGCCGATTGTCGACTTTCGCGTAATTGGCGAGATCCGACAGATCGCGGCATAACAGCGTCAGGTGATGTCGATCATCGACACCTCGGATGCGACGCATCTTTTCAACTGCCGATTTGTCGTCCAGATGACAGACCAGCGCATAGCTCGAGTCAGTCGGCAGCGCGAGCAATCCGCCGCCATCGACGATCTGCGCCGCCTGCCGGATCAGACGCAGCTGAGGGTTGTCTGGATGGATCTGAAAGTACTGGCTCATAAAAAAATAAATGGCGACGGCCGAAGCCGTCGCCTGAAAAAGAATCTTCGCGAGACGATCAGGATTGCTGAAGCGCTGCAATCCGCTCTTCGATCGGCGGATGGCTAGCGAACCACTCCATCACACCCGCAGATTTATTGATGCCCAAAGCTGCCACCGATTGCGGTAATGCGGCTTCATGCATCTGACCCAACCTTGCCAGCGCATTGATCATCGGTCGCTTGCTGCCCAGTAGCTGAGCCGAGCCTGCATCCGCACGGAACTCACGCTGGCGCGAGAACCAGGCAACGATCATCGACGCCAGCAGCCCGAATACGATCTGGCAAATGATCACCGTGACCATGTAGCCAATACCGGTCGATTGCTCACCGTCGCGCGACAGCCAACGGTCGACCAGATAGCCCACCACGCGCGACAGAAACACGACAAAGGTATTCACCACCCCTTGCAGCAGCGTCATGGTCACCATGTCGCCATTGGCGATGTGCGCGACCTCATGTCCGAGGACTGCCTCAACTTCTTCGCGTGTCATGTTCTGCAGCAGCCCGGTCGACACCGCCACCAGCGCATCATTGCGGTTGGCGCCGGTGGCAAACGCATTCGGTTCGCCCTCATACACCGCCACCTCGGGCATGCCGATTCCGGCATCGGTGGCCAGACGGCGCACGGTGTCCACTAACCAGAGCTCGGTCGAGTTTGCCGGTTGCTCGATCACCTGTGCGCCGGTCGACCACTTGGCCATTGGTTTGCTGATCAGCAACGAAAAAATAGAGCCTGTAAAGCCGACCACCAAAGAAAACGCCAGCAAGCCGCCAAGGTTCAAACCTTGTGCGTGCAGATAGCGATCCAGTCCAAGCACCGACAGTACGACCGACATCACCACCATTACGGCGATGTTGGTTAGCACGAACAGCACAATTCTTTTCATGAGCAGCTCTCCCTGAGAAGCTTCAATGAGTAAGGTGGACAGCGAAGGAAGACGGCCGCCCCACGCTGGCTATCTGCGATATGGGGCTGACGAATCTCATTTCAAGCGGAAATACCCATTCCTGATTCGGGGTCACAGCGCCCAATCATGCCAGACGGGCGTCAAACCCGCTGGCAAGTGCGGCAAGCTACCCAAATCAGCGCGCGACTCTTCGGGTCCGTGAAAATCCGAACCGCGTGATGCCAGCAAACCGTTCTTCTCTGCCAGCCTCGCGTACTCGGCATACTGATGAGGCGCATGGCTGCCCGTGATGACTTCAATGCCCTCGCCTCCCAGCGAGCGAAACTGTTCGATCATGGCACCAAGTTGCATATCGTCAAACGGGTAACGCCCAGGATGCGCGATCACCGCGCGCCCGCCGGCAGAACGTATCCAGCGCACCGATTGCTCCAGCGTCGCCCAGCGATGCGGCACAAAACCGGGCTTGCCCTCGACCAGATAGCTCTGGAACACCTCCGAGACCGTGTTTCGCACACCGGCTTCGACCAAAAAGCGCGCGAAGTGCGTGCGCCCCAGCAGCTCCGGGTTATCTGCATACTTCATCGCTCCTTCGAAAGCGCCCGGGATACCCGCAGCCTGGAGCTGCGCAGCGATCTCCCGGCCGCGCTCCTCGCGGCCGCCGCGCACCGAGGCGAGACCTTCGCGCAAATCCTGATGAGTCTCATCAATGCCCAGCCCAACGATATGCACGGTCTTTCCGGCCCAGGTGATAGAGATCTCGACGCCCGCCACAAAATGCAACCCCAGATCGCCGGCTGCCTCGCGGGCCTCGGTGATGCCACCCAGTTCATCATGATCCGTCAGCGCCCAGACATCCACGCCATTCGCGTGCGCACGCGCCGCCAGCGCGGCGGGCGACAAGGTTCCATCGGAGACATTGGAATGGCAATGCAGATCAGCGTTCAGCATAGAAAACTTTAACGGTGGATGAGCGAGATTGTACGCGTCTGCGGTGCTGTCCGCCGGCACCACATCAAGAGAGGAATTTTTCGATCAGGCGCGCCAACACCTCTGGCTGATCGTGATGCAGCATATGCCCGGCGTCGGCAACGATCGCCGTACTGACGTTGGGTATGAACGCGCGCCGGCGATCAATCTCGGCGCGTGCCTGGGATTTGTTACCCATCCAGCGCCAGATGTCGGTGTTGTCCGCCTCGACCCACAGCACTGGCGCGGTGATTTTTTCCCAGCAAGCCAAGACTTCCTCGGTCTGGTACAGCACGGGGTTGGTGATCTTGTGCGCCGGATCGCCAAGTATCTGCCATTTGCCCTGCTCATCTGGCGCAGCCCAGTACCCCGCGAGGAACTGAGCCCGTTGCAGCGAGATGCGCGGATTAGTTTTCATCAGCCGCGCGGCGACTTCGTCGCGGCTGGCGTAAGCGCGCATCGCGGGCGGCGCACGTAACTCATCCAGCCACCTCGCATAGCGTCCCGGTGCCATCCTGGCCTGCGTGGTGGGCAAGCCAAAACCCTCCAGGTTGATCAGGCGCGCGACACGGGGCGGACGTACGCCCGCGTAGAGGCCGGCGATATTGGCGCCCATGCTGTGGCCGATCAGATCAATCGCCGTGTCACCTGCGTAGTGATCGAGAAGCGCCTCGAGGTCAGCGAGATAGTCGGGAAACCAATAGCAGCCCGCGTCGCTGCGGTCAGTCAAGCCAAAGCCGCGCCAGTCCGGCGCTATCACATGCCATTCCCGCGCCAGACTATCGACAACAAACTGGAACGAGGCCGACACATCCATCCAGCCATGCAGCATGAATAATCTTGGCGCGCCCTCACGTCCCCAGTGCCGCACATGCATGCGCAGCCCGCGCAATGAGAGGAATTCGGAGCGTGATTGTATTTTTGGCGAGTACATCGGGATGGAGTGTCGACGATTGTCCGGTGCTTGCCAGCAGCCAGGGCTGACGGTAGCATCGCCCGACCATTATAAGGGGACAGACATGTCGGCCCAGACAGCCACAGACCAGTACGATACGCTCCACCGCGAGTTTCGCTGGCATGTTCCGCAGGATTTCAATATTGCCGACTGGTGCTGCGCGCGCTGGGCTCGTCAGCGCAACCGCGTTGCGATCTATGTCGATGACGAGCTCGCGGGCGATCGCATCGTCACCTATGCCGAGCTGCAGCGCGAGGCCAATCGGCTTTCCCATCTCCTGCAATCACTGAATGTATCGCGCGGGGTGCGCGTCGCCATCGTGATGCCGCAGCGTCCGGAAGTCGCGGTCGCGCACATCGCCTGCCATCAGCTGGGGGCGATTGCGATGCCAATGTCGGTGCTGTTCGGCCCGGATGCGCTGGAATACCGTCTTCAGGACAGCGAAGCCTCCATCGTGATCGTCGATCAGGCCGGGCTGCCGAATATTGCCAGCGTGCGTGCGCGCTGCCCGCGCCTCAAGCATGTGATTTCAGTCGATGCCCATGCGCCGCGCGCGATCGCCTGGCAAGAAGCGATGCAGTCGCAGCCGGATCGCTTCACGCCCGTCGGCACGCGCGCCACCGACCCCGCGCTGCTGATCTACACCAGCGGAACCACGGGATCACCCAAGGGTGCGCTGATGCCGCAATCGGCACTGATCGGTAACCTGACCGGCTTCGTCGCATCACAAAACTGGTTCCCCAAAGATCATGATGTGTTCTGGTCTCCCGCCGACTGGGCATGGACCGGCGGACTGATGGATGCGTTACTACCGGCGCTCTATTTCGGACGGCCCATTGTCGCCAGCCGTGCGCGCTTCTCGGCAGAGCTTGCGTTTCGTCTGATGGAAAAATACCGAGTGACCAACAGCTTCCTGTTCCCCACCGCTCTGAAGATGATGATGAAGGCCGTGCCCGAGCCGCGCCGGCAGTACGACCTGAAGCTTCGCGCAATCATGAGCGCCGGTGAGGCGGTCGGTGACACGGTGTTCAACTGGACGCGCGAGGCGCTGGGCGTGACCGTCAATGAAATGTTCGGGCAGACCGAGGCCAACTACATTGTCGGCAACAGCGCAGAGCGCTGGCCGGCGCGCGCCGGTAGCATGGGCCGTCCCTATCCGGGTCATCGGGTCGCCGTCATCGATGATGATGGCAGACCGGTACCTGCAGGCGGCACCGGTGAAGTCGCGCTGCACCGCTGCGATATCCACGGGCACCCCGATCCGGTGCTCTTTATCGGCTACTGGAACAACCCCGAGGCGACCACCGCCAAGTACAGTGGCGACTGGCTGCGCACCGGCGACCTCGCGCAGGTCGATGCCGATGGCTATCTCTGGTATCGGGGACGTGCGGACGACATGTTCAAGGCGGCAGGCTATCGCATTGGCCCGTCGGAAATAGAAAACTGTCTGCTCAAGCATCCTGCCGTGGCCAATGCGGCGGTAGTACCCAAACCAGACGCAGAGCGCGGCAATCTGGTGAAGGCCTTCGTGGTGCTTATCGAGGGCACACCGCGCGGCGAACAGGCAGATGCACAACTGATCGCCGAGCTGCAGCAGCATGTGCGTGGACTGCTGGCCCCCTACGAGTATCCGAAAGAGATCGAGTTCATCGAGGCACTGCCTATGACCACCACAGGCAAAGTGCAGCGGCGCGTGCTGAGGTTGCTGGAGGAAGAGCGCACTACCATACGCGGAAACACCAGCGTCACCAGCCGCTGATCAGTTGTTGCGGTACTCTTTTGATTTTGGGGCTTGGAGCCCACATCGCTGAGCCGCTTACCGCGATGAGCGCTTTTGAAAGACGTTCACTGGTTTGCAAGCCAGTGCGGTCTCGCACTGGATATCAAATAGTCAGACTCTCCTCCTGCGCCCTGACCGCATCTCTGCGCTGTGTTCGACACTTCCAACCGAGCCAGTGGCTTTTTGTCGTAGCTTCTTAGTCTTCTTTCAGGATGAGCGTCTCCAGAAGCGCGTTGTCTATTTCTTCCGAATCGGGTTGAACGCCTTCGGGATTCCAACCAATCACGCGACCGGAGAAGGTTTTAGTCGCCGCTGCCTTGCTCTCAGCAGCGCTGTTCAACGGATGATTGGTGGAGGCCTGCTTGGATGATTGATTCAGGCGTGACGTTGACCCTGCCGTTGCGTCACTCCGAGGTCTGATTAGCCGCTTCGAGCCCAACTGTGGACCATGACCGCTGTTATCGGATGCCTGTTCATTGTTTGTTGGCTGAGAGGCCGAACCCATTTTCAGCTTGCCACTGCCGAGCAGGGGTTGAGTGTCCAGCCTTACTGTTTGCACGTTAGTTGAACTGTGTAGTTCGAGTGATTTGACTTGTATCCCTTGTTGGGGGTTAGCGGAGAGCAAATTCGTAATTTCTATTTTCTGCGGCTTCGGAATCGTAACGGGAGTTATAGGCATAGCATACTGCGGCTCAGCCAATGGTCCGATGAATTTCTGAGGAACTGGGA
>Ga0315902_10004801_pt1 | contig 19313 bp, 13 predicted proteins | sample LakEriMetagenome_9_FD_203523 | JGI IMG/M metagenome (GOLD analysis project Ga0315902, IMG submission 203523) | Freshwater fungal communities from buoy surface, Lake Erie, Ohio, United States - Buoy 12 MA117 | ecosystem: Environmental > Aquatic > Freshwater > Lake > Lake biofilm | place: USA... | reverse complement strand
TTCCTGGGTTAGTGAGGGATATGGTGGTATATTAACAATACCTAATGTCATAGCCCCTTCTTGATCTTTAGGTGTAGTAGGTGTGAGGCTAGGAATACCCTCTATTATAGCAACTCTAGAGTCCGGCGATAATACAACCTTATCTGTTCTTCCAATGTAGAAGTTAACATCAAAAGAAGCGGTAGTATCGGGAGCTGGAACTATAACACTTGTAGTATTAAAGGTATTAGTTGTAGAGGGGTTTACAGTTATAGTGCCGTTAGTAATAGCATATGCTGCTGTGTTAACATACTGAGGCCTGTAATCTACCATATCTCTAAGATCATAGCGATTACCGGATAATGATAGGTAGACAGGAATTTCTGCTGTATTAATTGTATTAGCAGCAGGAGAAGCAGAGTCGTCGATTACATAAGAATCTACTGTAAAATATCCACTGCCAGTTGATATGTCAGCTCTAAAGCAATCAAACTCTACAAGAAGCCTGTCATTCGCACCTATAGTATGACCAGAGCCAGGCTTAATTTTAATTTGAGAGTGATTATAGAAAGAGTCTCTTTGACCGTTATCAAGTTCAAAATATCTAACATTATTAGTATTGGTATTACTATAAGTGGAACCTTGGTATACAGCTCTTAGTTTATAAACATCTGGTAAACCTAAAGACCATGGTCCAGTTACCGTATTAGGGTGAGTATTGGCTTGAATGCCTACCATAATATTTTTGTTAACGGTCTTTTTGGTTGGTGCTATTGATCTAGAAACATTATAGAATACATCTGCTGTAAAGGTATTAGCAATACCTACATCAATATTAGCCGATACAGAAGTAGCTACAATATTACCAGTAGATTTAAGACTTATAGGTTGACCTTTATTGATACCTGGTGCGCCGGTATTTGAGATAGGAATAATAATAAATCTGTCTTCTTGTGTAGTAGATAGCGGGCTACCTGTATCAGAAAATGTAGTGTTTGAACCATCAGGTGTAATGGTAGCTACACCTGATGTGAAAGTGACACTACTCTTAACCTGTCTAGCAGTATATGAACGATCAGAAGTATTTGCAATTGCTCTACGACCAATAGGAAAAAGTAGAGGCTTGAGTGAACTGTCGTAGAGATATGCATTACCATTCGTTAATATAACATCAGCAATACCATTAGCAGATGCGTGTTGCACTGTTACGCTTCTTACGCTATCAAAATTATACCCATTAGCCATTCTGATATTATTAAGATACATTCTATACTGTGCATTAGCGGTACCAGGTGTGCCAGAATCGTAAACTACAGAATGTACGTACGCGGTACCTAGTGTATTAGCAGGTAGAGTTGTACTTGAATAAGTGCCACTGGTGATTGCTGTAGCGGTAGCATTGCATAGATTTACTTGAACAATCGAGTCAGTATCAAATACACCAACAAACTCTTTTACTAAAATATAGTTGCCATATCCAGTGCCGACGACTAGATTATCGATAGAAGAAGTATCAGTGCCTTTTCTTAGATTTAGGTTACGCTTATCAGCAAACTCAACTCTGTATCCAAGAGGATAACCAAGGCCTTTATCAACAGATAATACATGATAGGTAGAATTAGAAGTGTTGGCAGTTACTGCAAGCTCAAATGGATCAATAATATAGTTACCACTCTCTTCATAGGTACGCTTTGCTAACTGTCTACCAAGTTTAGCATATTCGGGATCTGTACGAATTACTGCAGCTCTACCACCTTCAAAATCAACAATAGAAAAGAAATTATCTGTATTGGCAGTATTAGCGGTAATACTAGTATTATCGGTAGCACGTACAACTAGATTAGCTGATAGTTTTAGTCTATTAGCACCAGGTGCGTTATAGTTTGGAGAGCCGAGCGCATTATCAAGAAGATCTTCATCACTATCGGACGTAATTATTGATTCGTTAGTTTTAAAACCGACAGATAATTTATCTGGCTGATTATTATATTTTGTTACGATAGTAGTCTGAGGCTCTACGCGAACAAAAAATCCCTTTTGAAAGATTGTACCTTCTGTAACACTAACAGTATAACCTACCCCTACAGAATTTACAGAACTATTACCTACAGTTACGGTACCGAAAAGAGTGTTAGCTACGGTACGAATCTGCACAATTTGATTAGGATCGTATTTCTTCTGGGGTGAGTTATTAGCATATGTTCCAGAATTGATATACTTAATATAAAGTGTATTAAGATCTGGATTAGCAGCCTCAAACCCTTCTACGGCATTAACGATAATAGCTTCAAGAAGAGTATTAGATGAGTAGACTTTCTTACCAATAAAATCTGCAACCGATGAAATAGCAGTACCATTACTATAATTGTCTAGAATTTTAATGTAATCTAGTCTATCATCAAATGTAATACCGCAACCATCTATAATAGAGCCTTCAACAAAAATATGCTTGCCGAACTTTTCAACCTGGTCTTGTAAAATGGATTGTAATTGAGTTAATTCACGAGCCTGTACAGCTGTAGAGGGTCTGAACAATACTCTATAAAAATTATTATTAGCATCAAAGTCATCATAGTATGGAGGAGTATTGAGATTTGTTTCTAAAGGCATATTACCCTCTAAGTTTAAAACTTAATAATCAAATTAACAGCTTCTGTACTTACATCAGTACGAGTTGCAGGAGAAATGTTTTCAGTATATAGGACAGATCCTGTATCTCTAACTAGGTTAGGTCTGATAATACTATTAGCGTATTCGGCATAACCTTGAGCATTTGAGGTTAATCCTTTGATAATATTGTCAGTACTTTCAGTAAGTATACCATCTACATCTGCTACACTAATAACACCAAGTACCGTACCTACTGCAGCATTAGCGCCAGAAGTTACACCTACTACGTTAGCGCCATTAAGAAAAGTACCCTTAACGTTAGTAAGTTTCATATATGTGCTATTTGCAAATAATAGTATACCGTTAGCAGATGAGCCTTGAGTTATTAATTCATTAGTAGTGAACGATATTGTATTACCTGAAATCAATAGATCTGTATCATTATTAGCGTTATAAACTAGACCTGAACCAATTACTGTACCGATTGGTGTTATAAACTGTAATGATTCACCTGCTGTGAAGTTGCCTGTTTTTTGCGAAAGTGTAACTCTTGCGATTTGATTAAAATAACCAAACGTTAGAGTTTTTGTATTGTTAGCGGTCTTAACTGCTGTTACGTTAGCATAAGCATTTGAAACTGGATCATAAACAATATATCCTGAGCTGAATACACCTTCAACATTTGATAATCTTAATGTAGTATTATTAGACGATATTAACCTTCCAAACGCACCAGAGTTTTGTTGATACACTACGCTATTAGCTACTACTGTAAATTCGTTAATAGATGTATTAGTAATAGTAGAAGTATTTTCAGAAGAAAGGCCTATTACTGTTGTATTAGTAGCGGTCTTATCAAATGTACCTTTTACACCTTGAAGTTCTACTAAAGAGGTATTAGAGAAAACTACTATACCCGTAGCAATATTAGCCTGATAAACTACTTCTCCTACTGTAAAGGTGTTGGCACCTGACAGGGTAAGTTTGGTACGATCGTAGCTATTAATAGTTAGATATACATTATCATAAAGTGGATTTTTAATAATTCCAGCAGTTCTAAAAGAGCCACTACCTGGCAAATTATATTGCTCTATACTTGTATTACTAAAAGTAACAGTTATGCTTGTATAGTTTCCGCCTAACTCAAAAGCAACGTTACTGCCATGGCCGGTTACAGGACTAATAGAGGGTGTTAGTACTGCACCATTACCGTAATTAGGATTAGCAGATACAGAAACATTTGCCTCTGTATATCCTGTGCCTTTATCAAAAACAACAATAGACGATATCGCAGTAGTAGTGGTATTAACTAAACTGTATGCTGCAGCGTTTACGCCGTCGCCTGTAATGGTGACTTTCGGTGAAATGATATACTCTGTTTGCTCGTTAGGAATAATCGATACTGAAGTCATAGTGGAATTACCACCACTACTTGAAGTTAACGGTACACCAAACAAGAATGACCCACTAGTATTTGATAATGTGATAGTTGGGTTCGCAGCAATAGCAGTGACATTTGCATATGTGTTAGTTGTTACACCTACTATATTAGCACTAGTTACAAAACCTGAACCGGATATACTTGTTATAACCAACTTAGTACTATTAGCAAATGATACTACACCGTTTGTGGAGGAGCTAGATTGCGTTATTATTTCACCTAGATCAAAGCTACCAGTTGACGAGTCATAACTGATAATCGAACTATTTACATCTGCAAATTCTACAGTACCGGACGCTGAAATATTTGTTACACTGGCTACTGTAGCACCTGAGTTTATTTTATAGTGAGCGTTAGCTGTATAAGCTGCATCAAAAGGCCCTGCAATAGTAAGTCTTGTATTATTAGCTACAGCAGTTACACGATGAAAAAAGCTTCCAACCTTAATATAGTCTCCGACAGCATATAAAGTAGTAAATAGCGCATTGGCTGCAGCATTCACAGTATTACTAGTAGTATTAACCGTTACTGTACTATTACCTAATGTTGTACCTCTACCTGCATCAATCGCCTTATCTAGAACAAAAGCATCATCAGTTAAAGGCTTTACTCTAAGGAGAGAACTATTGGACGTGATAATAGTAGCTGTTGCACCAGAGTTACTCTGTGTAATAGTATCACCAGGTTGTAAGTATCCAGACTGTGATGTAATAGAAAGAGCTACTAAGTTCTGTGTAACAGTATCATTTACGCTAAACGTACCGGTAATGCCTGTTAGAACAATATTAGTTTTAAGGTCTAGAGCATCATTTAGTACAGCTCTTCTCGAAGGCCCGTCATAGCTAATAATTGTTCTGTACTGACTGGATCCTAAACCACTCTTTAAGTAAATAGCTGAGTTTGAATAAAAATTAGTATTAGTAGATGAATTACTAGAGATAGTTATTACGCTTGAATTAACAACAGCTTGAAGTGCACCTGTGTTAAAAGCTGCCCATCCAGTACCGCCACTATTTACCTTTATTGTATCGATAGTGCCAGGTGTAGCCGCGGATGTAACAGAACTATTAGAAGTTACAGGTATATAATTATTAGAGCCAAATTTACTGAGCTCAGTAGTACCTACTGTGTACATATATTTCCATACGTACCCATCAGAAGTTTTAAATGAAGAGGTAGATACTATAGATGGCAACACTACAGAGTTACCACTACCTGATTCTAGTACTTTATAAACGCCTCTATTACTAGAATTATAAACAAAAAACTGTTTGTTAAAGATATCACTATCATCTTTATCATAAGCAGGGTATGATGTATTGTTGGTCCAGTTATAGCGAGGAACCATTAGTATGATGTCGTTATTGGTTACTTCTTTGCCGTATAAAATATTGTTATAAACATTATGATCATAGTTGCTTATAGCTTGGTTAGCAGTAGGTGGATTATTGTCATCAGGCCAAGGCGTTGATTTCGCTGTGAAAACATAATAATTGTTTTCGTCGCTTTTAACGTCATCAATGAATTGCTGCGCAATATCGACTTGTAGTTTTTTTGTAATAATTCCAGCCATATTAGCTACCCAAAATCTTATGAATTATTTATGTAAGGGTTATAGAGCTGCTCATGTATTCTGCAGTACTATCAAGGTTATCATATATGATATATTTACCAAACAATTCTGTACCCGCTGTATGAACCATGGCTAATACCACATCTTTATATTCGTTGAAATTAACTGAGGACCTTAACTCATACGAAAATTCTTGATAATATTTACTATCTTGAATATATTTGTCGGAGTCTAAAAACCCTCTAGTTGATTTCCAGTAACCTTCTTTTTTACCTTCGCTTGATACAATAGCAGCTCCTGTGACGCTGAAACTACTATCCGGGGAAGATAGAGTTACTCTTTCTCCGGGTTCGTAACCTAATCCACTATCTACGATTTTAGTAGCAAGTGCAATACCTTGACCTGTACCAGCAAATGCATCTACTATAGCATCAGCACCCTTATATCTACCAGCTACACCTGGCTGCTCTAGTGCAGCAATAAGAGGCTCTGTTACGCTTACGTAAGGGTTTAACGAATAACCTGTACCAGGATTAATACCAGCGAGATAACTAATAGTACCTATCTCAAACTCTTCATATGTTAGCGCGTTTGTTAAGGTGGTAGCTAGATTTTCTATATCTGCGATAGATGATACTTTCTGAAAAAGATAATTAGCTTGATCTTTAAAGTACTGTACACCGCTTTGTGTATTACTAAAATTTTCTGTGACGGTTAAAGAGATATTATTAGCAATTGTAGATACTTGACGAACTTCCTTCGAAGTACTAGTATTTACTTGAATGTAACTCCCTACTACTAAATCGGTAGTAAATGTAGTACCTGTACCGGTTAATGTATTACTTCCACTAGTAGTAGCAACCGTTCCTGTAGCTGGTAATCCCTCATTAAAAACAAGCAGTTTTGTATCGAGTCTATCTCTAATATAATCAGTATTAATAGTAACGATTTCTTTATCGATTATATCGCCGATTCTAAAAGTAGCACCTGTACCTCCACCAACTATATTAGCTACAGTAGCGGTACCAGTATTGCTACCTCCTATTACGTTATAGATAAATCCTTGCGCGCTAGAAGTATTACCTACAAGTAAAAAAGTATTTCCACTGGTAGAATATACTGAAGTAGTAAAGGCACCCGTTACATTAGAAACATAATATGAAGTGTTGCCTACATTAGGTACTATGCCAACTATAGTACCTACAGCAACGTTAGCAGAACTATTTGCCTGATAGACTACTTCACCATTTGAGAAAGTACCAGATGCTACGTCGATTATTAAATTGATAGCGGTTCTTACTGTAGATCCATTAGTAAAGCCGCTTGTGTATTGCTTAAGTGTAATAACAGATGAGTTTGTTTCGGTAACAATACCATTTGCAATTATAGTATTACTTTCATTCACTTGAAAAATTAATTGGTTATTTTGAATATTACCAGTATTAGATGAGTATTGCAGTTGTAGTTTAGGATATACCTGTGTTAGTGCATCTAGAGAATAACCAGTGCCACCATTTTCTAATTTAAAAGTAACACGTCCTAATTGCCTGGTTGTAGATACTACTTTTGCTTTACCGCCAAAGCCTTTACCTTCTACATTTAAAATGTCACCTATTTCAAAATTAGCACCACCATCGATTATACCTATTGCAGATAATGAACCTACGGTAGATGGTATATTAATTCCAATAATATTATTATTTGTACCGGAGAAAAGTGATTCGCCAAAATCAAAAGATCCTTGTACGTTTGATATCTCTAGTATATCAACTACTTTTCTATTAGAAATACGTTGTGAGTAGTTCTCGACAATACCAGTTGCACCGCTATTGACGCCGGTTATTTTTTTACCAATATAATCTTGAATATTGTTTGCAGTGCTAGTTATTTCAAGAAATTTACCTTCTACCCACTCGCCGTCAGATACTCTTAATATATCATCTCCTGGGATATAGATAGAGACGTCCTCGTTATATAACGCTCTGAATAATATCTCATAGCTGCGTTCAGAACCTTTAGATTTATAAAGATCTTGAATATTTTTTAATAAAAGTCTTTTATCAGCTTCTGTCTCTAACTTTAAACCTACAGCGTATTTGTTTTTAAAATGTACAATGTACTCATCTAGTGTAGAGTCAATATCTCTGTATTCAAATAATCTTCTAGTTTTAAACAGAGTATTATCTTGCTGTTCCATCCATTCAAAATATGACTTTACAAATTCAATTAATACAGGTCCGTCTTCTCGGTATATCGCCGGGAATTGTGACTCAATAAATTGAGATATATTCTTCTCTATAAACTTCATTATTCTTTAACAGCTGTAGATGAAATATTGTTTAAAGCTACGTCTATTCTTATTACTGTGTTTCTATTAGAAGTAATATCTTGATTTCTAGGGGTAGCAGTAAACGTAATGCCGTCGCCGCTATAGTCAGCTATTACCACTGTAGCAATGTTAACTATACCATTTTCATAGTCAACAGTTCCAGCGTCTGTTTTTAAAATATTTCTACCTGCACTAGTATTTTCAAAAATGAATAATTTACCTGCACCGTCTTCACCAAAATATGATTCTCTAGAGTTGTAAGTAAAGCTTGACGAGTAAAGTGTAAACTCGTTAGTTAACGGTCTGGAAACATTATAATCGTCTCTCTCTATAGCATTATTAAAATCTATAGTGGTAGCATAGTTCTCATTTAATAATGGTATAATAGTCTTAGCCATTACTACAGTAGTTTCGTTACTTAAAATACTAGCATGAGTGTTATTGATATCACTAACTAACTTAGAGTATCTGAACGTCTTCTTAAAGTCAATAAGGTACGTATTGTTAAAGTTGTTGATAGTATTAGCAACTAGGCTACTAACTTGACTGTCAGTTAATGTAGTTAGGTTACTATTATATCTAACGTTTGTAGTTACGCCTAGATCTAGATATTCTGGAGTTTCTAGTTGGGGGTTAATAGCTAGAGGGGATCGCGTTTTTACAAAACTTAGTAATCTATCAGCTGTAGTTTGAGTAATATTATCTCCGGATTGTGTTACGCAAGATAGTATTACTCTACCATATTGTGGGTTTTGAATTAACTCTTCGCCACCATATACACTTATTGATTTGATTTCAGGAAAATTAGCAAGAATTAACGCTCTATAATCCTCTTTAGTTACTAATCTATCTTGAGTTTGAAAGAATCTAGTAGCATTAAATTTTATTGAGGATAAACTCTCATTCTCGGCACCACCTGCAGCTGCAGATACTGTAGAAGCAGTGACGGAATAACCGTCAATATTAGTTTGAGGGGAAAAAGAACTCGCCCCGTTAACAGCAGCACCCAACGAAACTCTATACTTAACAGCAATCATATTACCGTGAGCGGGTTTCTTACTTATTACATTATCACCAAACTGAACTTCATACTTACTGCTTTCAGCAGGCTGAATATAAAACACAGTAGAGTTAGCGTTAAGGCCGAATACGCTAGATGTAAACGTATATTCTGTGTTAGTAGAGGAGTTAGCTGTAGGGTGTACAAATACTTCTATACTATCGGTATCTACACTTGGGTTAGATAATAGAAATCTTTGATTTTCGATACTAGTATTAACAACAAACTTCTCTGTAAGCAAAACACCTTCGTAAATATCAATATTTCTAACAAATTGATTATTTGCATTTCTATTGATTACGTAAGGTTCAGCAGTAGAGAAGGTATAAGTGCCGTTCGAAGTAGTAGCTGTAAATTTATAATACTGAGGTACAGTAATAGAATATATTGAATTGTTTGTTACGTTAACATTAACTCTAACAGTAGCAGCAGCTGATGTATAGGATCTAGGTAAATAGTTTAGTTCTTTAGCATGTGATATAACCGAATCGCGTAACGTAGCAGTATCAAGAAACATCTCATTACCTATCATATTAAGATAGAACGCATTCTGATATGTATTAAAGGCTAGTATGTCTAGCAATACAGAGATATTAGACCCTTCAAAATCATAGTCAGCAAATCTGCTTTGACCTTGTAGGTATGTCTTGAGATTTTCTCTCAGAGAAGAGAAATCTAATTGATTAACTGGTAGAAAATCTGACATTACCTTATCCTATCTAACGTAACTTGCATGGTAATAGGCTGTTCTCTATTTATTACGGAAAAAACAATGGTAACGTCAACAGCATTATTGTCTTCGTATGGTGTACAGATTACATCTATTAGATTAGCTCTAGGCTCATAATTACTAATAACGTCGTTAATACTTTTTTGTAATAGTTCAATAGTAATCGGAGTAAGTGGTTCGAAGAGAAGCTTTCTTATATTTGAACCGATATCGGGTTTAAACGGCCGCTCATAAAAATCAGTCTGTAATAGATTCAGTATAGATCTACGAACTGCTGATTCGTTTGTAATTCGCCCCACGTCATTAGAGATAGGATTGATATTAAGGTTAATATCAAAGTCGGAATATATGACGTTAGACTGAATAGTACTGGACATTTTTTTCTCGGTTTATTTTCTATTTATTTCTATTATCTGGGTAAAGTAATAGGTGCAGAACTTACATCTGTAGGAGGAGAAAGAGGTAAGCTACTCGGTATCTGACCGTCTGTATTAAGAGGAATAGGTGCTGTTGGCACTGAGTTAAACGTTGAACTAATCGTCTGATTAATATTTTTTGTAATGTCAGAGATTACATTGGAGTTAGCTATACCCTTAAGTCCCGTATTGATTCCGTTAGATAAATCTGCAAAAGCAGAATCGATATCGTTCATAACTGAATTTAACTGCGAGTTTACTGAATCGGTAAGCTTATTAATAAGCTCATTTGTATCGCCTAAAAACGATTGTAATTGAGAAGCAGTACCGGCCGGTAATATAGAATTAGCTGAGGGTAATAGATCTTGCGTGGCGCTAGCCAGTTCTTGTTGAGCTTTATCAAGCAGTAAACCTATACCGGAAGTAACTGTTGTAATACCTTCTGTAATACCTGTATCAATAGCTTCTAGAAACTTACCTACTCCACCCTCTACCTGATTAATATTTTTAGCTACTACGTTTGACGCTTCAGTTATACTACCACCAAAAGACTCTTGTATTTTGAGTAATTCTTTAACGTCACTATCAGAAGGTGAGTATCCAAGTACTTGAGTCATGTTTGATCTTAAAGTCTCGTTTCTACCAGACATAGCTGAGCTGAGACTTCTCTGAATAGAATCAGGATCTCCATTTACTGGAAATGAAGATGGGTCTGTAGCACTATTTACCAATCTTTGAGTATTAAGTAAAGATTGTAGTTGACCTGTTTGTTCTTGGTTGAGAGATCCTAATCTGTTTAGAATCTCTCCCATTCTACGCTCACGTTCTTGAGCACCTGCTAATTCTACGAACATTTTTTTTATGCTGTCTGTATTGCTGAAACGCGTTGATGGTTCATCATTGTAAAGTACTGTCTTCTATTACCTTGAGGTTTATAAGAAATATGAATCCATGGTCTTCCCGATCCTGTTGTTTGATACTCAAGCAGTAATTGGTCAAAACTTATTACTTCAATTAACTCCTGCGCTCTAGTAGCATAATCGCTATTACTTAATGAAGGAAATTGAATATCCACAGCTTGACCTAATCCATGTTGGCTCACACCTGATCCGCCTCTAGCTTGTGCTTCTGGTCTAAATCCAGATGTGATAATAAATGAACCTCTTCCGTATTTTTCTACGATGCGATCCAAAACATTTAAGCTTAGATGCTGTAGGTTGGTTACTATCTGTCCTGCTGTTAGTCCAGCTTGTGATCTTACCATATGACCAAATACTGCATTAGTAGATACATCTCTAAGCTTAATGTATTTTGTTAGTTGTTCTTGTCCGGTAAATCTTGTTTCACTAGAATAATCATTATCTGAGCCAGTAGGGGATAAAGTAGGTAACGGAGAGAGACCGGCTGGTGCGATAAACTGCTGTGAGCTGTTAGTATAAGGAGCTGAAGAGTTATAGCCAGGGTAGAGAGGTACACTGGATCTGTTACCATCGTCATTCTCAATACCTGCACGTACAACTCTATTAGATACTTGAGGTAGAGCAGGTCTAGGAGTTCTATCTGGATTAGATCTATCAGCTGGAATTATAAACCCAGTTAGCGCAGGATCAACTGCTACTGCACCAGAAGCAGCTGCAGCACTGTCTGGGGATGCAGGGCCAGAAGTAGATACGGGGTAGAAATTACCGCCTTGTGTTTCTTTTGCAGTTGTAGTTGCTTTCAAAGAACCTGCATTAATATTAACAGTTCCACCGTTACCTAATACTACATCACTAGAATTTAAAGATATTTTACCTGAAGCTTGTTGTACTATTTTACCACTTGAAGTGTTATTAATATCCACAGCGCTTAGAAATGAGTTTTCACTAGCTGTTACATTATGATTTTTAGTTGTAAGTTTAAAGTTATCTGTTACGGTAGTATCGATATTATCAGCTTGTGTATTAATACCGCTAGACTTAACTTTCATTTCACCGACATTAGTATGATTATACTTTACGGTCTCTAATACAAAATCGTCAGCTCTAACTTTAAAAGTTTCTTTAACGTTAAGATTGAAGTTACCTGATGTAGTCATGTTAATGTCATTTTTTACAACTGCATCAAGCTTACCTTCTACTTGAAGGTTACAATCACTCATTACCATAATATTACACTTACCGGATACAGTAATATTGGCTTCACCGCCAATAAAAATATAACCGTTACGTTCTACAATATAAAAATTATCACCTACTATTTTCCGTACTTCAGTTCCATTAACATCCGTCTCAGTATATGTACCTGAAGGATGATAGCGATGGTAACGCATGTTATTAGGGGTATCGTCAAACTCTTGAACTAAACCATTGGGAGTTTGATATACGTTATTATGCGGATAGTTTGCAGCGTAAGGTGAAAGAGGTTCATCCCAAGTATCAATAGATAACGCTGTTTGAATGGCAGTTCTTCTTGTAGCATCTTTAACATCTACTACAGTACCTACAGTTTCACCGCGAGCTAATCTGTTTGTATCTTGTTCATAGTTATATACACTATCTGCTGCAGTATTATCAGTAATACCTACTGTAATATTAGAATTAGGTAATTCCTGAGCGATTTGATCTCTAGTATTAATAGCCATTATGTTACCTTTGGTTGATTATCTGTAATACTATTATACCCGATTCTAAAATACTGATTACCGGAAGCACCATAAGCGTCTGTACCTGTACCGGTAGTTTTATATCTGGCAGCACCTCCAGGGCCAAGAAGATGTGCTACTGCGAGATAGCCTGAAACAACTCTAGGAGAGGATGCAGGAGTTAAAACTCCTAGTCTAATTAACTGTCTATAGTTTTTAATAGTGTATTCGTCACAAGCACGCTCTTGTTCTGGAATATTACTAAACCAAGCCTGCTTGGAAGATACACCATTTTTTCCAGTCCAGGTCGTATTATTATTTAATACTTCTTTCATTCTACCTGGACCTGCTGACTTAACGTTAACATAACCGCCTTCATATAGTGCAGGTATACCGAACTGATACTTGCCGATATAGCCTAGGGTATTTTCAGCAGAGTAATTACTATTGGATTCTCTTTGACCTAGAACAGTTTTATACTCTTGAAACTGAGCTGGAGTAAGTAGACCTAGCTGGCCAGGAGTTACATCAGTTGCAGCAACTTCAGCTGGGTCAGGATTTTGAAGTCTATCTCTTAAAGCAGCTTCTGGTAGGGTACCTTGAGGGCCTGTATTGTTTACTCCTCCCAATACTCCAAATATAATCGGATATTGAGCTACTGAGCCATCTGCGAAGAAGCCTACAACTTCAGTACCTATTTGGATGCCTACTGGTGCTACACCTCCACCTTTAGTACCAGCACTATTTGTAGGTTGCAGAACGGTAGCCCATGGTAGATGTTCGGTCAGTAGCTCACCCTTATCAGGTGTGTGGTATCCATGACATCTAACCTTAATCCTGCCTAATCTAGCAGGGTCATTATTGTCTTCTACTTTTCCTATGAACCAGGTAAACCCCTGTGTTCCCATAAAACTTACGGTCATTACTGTAGCGCTTTAATGTTAATACTATCTGTTGTAACTTGCTTGTTATAGAAAGTAGCTCTACGTAGAGAACTCTCTTTAACACATACGTAATTAGTATAAAATTCAAACTTAGATCTGCCAGACAAGCTTATATCATGAGATATATCAGTTATTATATACTTACCTGAGAGGTCTTTATCACTAGATTTATTATCATTTGCTGTTGATAATGTATCGGGAAATTCTAGTTCTACTGCTTTACCTACATCTAAATCTAGAGCTCCATAACTTTTAAACATAATAGTATTTTCTCTCATCAAGGCAGCAAATGGGCTAGAATATAAAAAAGCTTTATTTGCATTATCTATCCGCTCAGGATTATTATAGGCCTGGGGTGGAGCGTATGGTATAAGGTAAGTGAGGCTACCCAATTCTTTTATTTTGTCTATAAAGGTATCTGAGTTTCTAACATCCACATTGTTTAGTCTATTAGTAGCTTCTTTAAGTTTTTCTGGTAAAATGATTGCTTCTTCTTCAGCTCTTTTCTCAAATAGATTATATGATATTACTCTAGTAGAATAGTACCCATGCGACATTTTTAGACTGGTATGAAATCTTAGAGGGTTAGAATATGCAATAATAGAGTTATAGCCTTCTCTATCGTTTGATACAGTCATCTTATATGTTAGTTTACGAGGGGGTGTTTCTATTCCTCGCTGAATCATATTCTCAAACGACTCAAAGTTATAACCTTCAAAGTTTTCATAGAAAGAAAACGTCGATGTTACGTACTCTCTATTATTATACGCTTGTGCAGTTACCATAACGATCTTCTCAAAAGGTTTTGATTCTACAAAAGCATATTGAGTTGTACCTACAGTATCCTCAAAGTGTACTAGTGGTATTTCTGTTTTAAGTTCATTCTCAAGAATAGTCTTAACTATGTTAGTTGAAGTATTTGAGTAGCCTCTACTCTTCATTGCACCTGCGTTAATAAACGCATCAACACTTATTAATTCAAGCTTAAAGAGAGAACCTCCTGTATCCTCACTAGGAATTTCTGTATCGATTTTATTAACTACAAATTTATAAGTTAACTCTTTACTAGGCAATGTTTCACTTAGTGCAGGCTGTTTAATATAAACCGTAACAAACTCTTCTCCAACAAAAGAGAAGTCTTCATTATCTAGTATGTTATTAGTATCACCTATAAGCATGTATGCAAACACGGAAGGAAAAGTCATACTACTATTAAGGTTAAGAGATACTAGAAGTGCTTTTATGTCTAGTTTCTTGGAACCGTCAAACTTCTCAACTTCTATTTTATTAATAATGACTGCTGATGGGTCATTAAGAATATCATTATTATTCATTCAGCTTCTTTTCCAGAGTTTTAGCCATCTCTTCAATAGCACTTGGAGAAACAACTTTTATAACTTTTTTAAGTTCATTTAGTTCTAGTTCGTAATCATACGCGGTAATAGCTGTATAGCTAGCTTGATCTCCAGCATCAAGTAAATCATACGTAGTATTATTAATTATTATGCTATTAGTTACATCTTTATAATGTACAATTGTATTTTGAGCTGATCTCAAACTACCATACTTTTTAGCAATATATTTCTCGAACTGTTCAGTTGATAGGTACCAGTCAAAGTATGGATCTACTTGTTTGTTAACGAGTCTGATAGACCAATCGTAGGCGCTATTATTATACAGATCGTTAGATACCGTATCAGGCCTTTCAAATTCATCGATTGTTAATGGAAGGTACAATATATTATTATTAAGCGTACTTTCGCGTACACCTACTCTAACTAACAGATTTTTTGCTTCTGTATTCTTATACTGAATAGCTGGAAAATTATCGAAATATTCTAGTGACATTTTTACCTACTATGAATTTGGATTTTCTTCGACAAATCCAACATTACCGGTTGCGGGTGGTACAATAACTGGATTAGTTGGATTGCTAGGCGGTAAGTTAGTAGTAGTAAAATCATCTCTTGTAAGGGCGCGAATTTCAGATAAATTAATCGTTAATCCATATAAAACAGGTGCACCAGTTTTTGCAAAGAATACAGGTCCTTGAGGTGATCTGTTTAAGTCAATACCTGTTATTACGCAGGGTGTGGTAGGCATATCATAATCAGGCTCTGCACCTAAAATTTTATACTCGATTTGATCGGGAAATCTTAAAAAGAGTTCGTTTGTACCTCTATATGGAAGCATTGCGTTTCTTAAAGTACGAACAATCTCTTCAATATTTCTACTTTCTTTTTCAGTTTTAGGGGCTAGTGTCCATTGATAGATCATTGTTCTTATGTTTACGCTACTAAAAATAGCAGTAGTATGAGGGTTGAATACAAGACCTGTTCCTGCTTGAATAGCTGCTGTGGTACCGCTTAGCCCTACAGCAGCTGCAGCAGTTGACGTAGCTGCAATTGCACCTTGATAGGCTATAGCTTGTCCTATATTAAGAATACTACTTCTTATAGGGGTACCTGATTCTCTACCTACCCCTAATACATCGCGCCCAAAATTTCCAAGAGTAGTTAAAAGGTTCTCATTTGTATTAATTGCAGAGTCTATAGCATTAGACAAAGCATTACCTAGAATACCTAGATCGGCATTATTATAAGTTACATTATAACTTTCTGTTACATTTCTAGGTACAGGTAAAGCAATTGCTGCCTTAGTGTTAGAACCGGTTGGGATAGATAATCTACCAGCACCTGCACGAGTGTAGGAGCGTATGTTTATTAACATCTTATGAGGGACAGATTCTAGGTCGTCAGGAAATTTTAATATATTAAGAGACCCGGTCGTATTAGACCTGGCTTGTAGCATTAAACTTCTTGCACTAGTGATATTTTGTACAGCCATGGCCTCTTCTTACAAAGGTATGTTTAAACCTAAAAATCCCCAGAAATATCTCGGAGATAGTAATAATATTATTTATCGGTCACTCTGGGAGTTTAAGTTTATGAGATATTTAGACGACCATCCAGATGTAATTTCATGGGCTAGTGAAGAGCTTAGCATACCTTATATCAGCCCGGTTGATAGAAAATTGCATAGATACTTTCCAGATTTTATCGTAAAGAAAAAAAATAAAGATAATACCCTGGATGTTTTAATGGTTGAGATTAAACCTAGTAAACAAACGAGAGAACCAATACTTAAAGGTAAGAAGAATAAGCAGTTTATTTCAGAAGCAATTACTTATTCGATAAACGAAGCAAAATGGAAAGCGGCTTATCAGTTCTGTCTCGATAGAAAGTGGAAGTTTCTTATTCTAACAGAAAAGGAATTAGGTATCAAGTTCTAATATAAATATATTACCCTATAGGTTTACTTAATGTCACAGACTATTTCAGATATTCTATCAGCACAGAATTTAACGCGCGCAGGCGCGGTTGCTGGTATTGCGGGTACTGCTCAGAGTACTTTCAATAGCGGTTTAAATTCACGTAACAGAGTAGCTATTGGTGGTGCGCTACTAACTCAGTTAGGTGGCGTTCTTAACAGTTTTAATAATAGAAATCCTCGAGCAGCTGAAGGCTTTGATCTCAAAGCTTTTATTTCCACTACAGCAAAACTATCAGGGTTTATTAATCCATCGCACTTTATGGTTTATATTACTCCACCAAAATGGCTACGAAGTGCGACTAGTGAGACAAGAGAATTTAATAATTTTGGAAAAATATTACCTTTTATATGCTCAGGATCAGCAATTCCTGGTATGCAAATTGTAACAGCATCTGTACCTCATTATGGTTACGGTATAGCACAGCCTAGACCTTTACGCCCTACTTTTGAAAACATACAAATGCAATACTATATGGATAATACCAGTGTTGCATTGGATTTCTTTACTAAATGGATTCAAAAAATTATCAATTTTGACGTAAACGCAACAGGCCCTAGATCTACTAGTGGTGCGTTTTACGGTGAAGTCTCGTATATGGAAGAGTATGCGACTACTATTGATATTTACGTTTTTGATTCAGCATCTGCACGTGTACTACATGTTAAATTGCATGAAGCCTTCCCTGTCAATGTAGGGCAGGTAAGATTAGATTGGGGTTCAAGTGATCAGCTAGCAATACTAGATGTTGCTATAGCATATAAAAGTTGGACGTCCAATTACCTAACACCTGCCACTATTGATAGAAATTCGCTCCGTAATTTATCATTAGGTAGTGCACTCATACGAATTGGAACTGCAGCTACGACGCTAAGTAGCTTACTGAGGCAGCCAACAGGCATTGCTGATATCTTTAATACAGTTCGTAACGCCTCATCTGTTGTGAGGTACATTTCAGGTTAATATTTTTAAGGTGAAATATTATGCTACCCAAGATTCAACAACCTATATTTTCTCTATTTTTGCCTTTATCTAAGAAAACCATCAAATACAGGCCGATGGTAGTTAGAGAGGAAAAAATGCTCTTACTTGCTAAAGAAAGTAAAGAATATGAGGATATTATCAATAACGTAGCAGCAGTTGTTAACAACTGCCTCGTAGATACTAATATTGATATCTGGAGTATTCCATTAGTAGAGTTTGAGTATATTTTTATCAATATTAGAGCAAGATCAATAGGTAGTACAATTAATTTGAAGTACTATGATACCTATGATAGAAAAATAACTCATGATGTTGAAATTGACGTTTCTAAAATAAAAATAGAAATACCTGATAGTTTTAACCCGAAAGTAATGCTTAGTGATAATCTGGGTATAACATTTAAAATGCCCACACTTAGTATGACAAAAAATCTACCTAGTACATCGCAAGAGAATATTAATGTAGTAGATGTTAGTTTTGATGTAATTAGAAACAGTATTGATTATATTTTTGATTCCGAAGAGACATATAATGTTTCGGATTATTCTGAAAATGAGTTATCTGACTTCATGGAAAGTCTTAGTGTTGAGTCCTTTGCCAAGGTAGAATCATTCTTTAAAAATATACCTACTCTTAAGCATAAAGTTTCGTTTAAGAACTCAAAAGGAGAGGATGTCAATATTGAATTGACACGGTTAGAGGATTTTTTTTAGTACTGCTGAGCCACACTGAATTACAGTATTATTATGCTAATATCTTTGCCTTGGCTCAGCATCATAAATATTCGATATCCGAAATAGAAGATATGATAGTTTTTGAGCGTGATATCTACATTGGTTTATTAATTAACTATCTAGAAAGTAAAAAGAATAATAACTAATGTCAGATACTACTAAAAAGCCACTACCTAGCTTAAACAATAGGCCTAGATTCAAAGCTGGTACTACCATAAGAAGTAGTACTGGTGAAGAAGTAAAGGTTGGTGGTAGTTTTATTTCTGATGAAGTATTAGAGGTTATTAGAAATCATTCCGGTACAGGTCGTCCAAGATATAGAGCCGGTACGGTAATAAGAAGTACTAGTGGGCAAGAAGTAAAGCCTGGTGGTAGTTTTATATCAGATGATGTTATACAAGCTGTCAAAGAATGGGAAGCTAGTCAGCAAGAAGAATCAGATATAGAAGAGTCTGATGTATCACCCCAACAGACTAATGAGTATCAACGACCTTCTCGTCTGCAAAGAATGGGTTCTGCTATTACTAGAAGTGCACGTGCAATCGGCGCTCTAGGTCCA
>Ga0315902_10004800_pt1 | contig 19320 bp, 17 predicted proteins | sample LakEriMetagenome_9_FD_203523 | JGI IMG/M metagenome (GOLD analysis project Ga0315902, IMG submission 203523) | Freshwater fungal communities from buoy surface, Lake Erie, Ohio, United States - Buoy 12 MA117 | ecosystem: Environmental > Aquatic > Freshwater > Lake > Lake biofilm | place: USA... | reverse complement strand
TTTCATCAACTGCGGAAGACCATGGCGGGTTCCAGACGGCTCACACGCCAGATGCCGAGCAGCGCCGCGAGCATGCAGATGCTCAACACGACGCCCAAAACGACGAATGGAACGACTTCAGGCATCAGGAAGGGCGGCTGCTCGTTTTTGAGCGCGGCATAAGCAAAAACAGCTGTCAAAAGCAGCCCGCAGCCGAAACCGACCAGCCCCACCGTGAGCGCCTGAGTCATCAACATGAGGCAAAGCATGCCGTTGGACGTTCCCATGGCCTTCAGCGCGCCGAGGTGGCGCATGTTCTCCAAAACGAAGGAGTAAAACGTCTGGCAGCTCACCGCGATGCCGACCAGCAGACCGATCACGACCGTGATGCCGAAAGAAAACGGAATGCCGGTGTTCTTCACATACCACATCACCGTCGAGGCATTGAAATTGTTCGTGGGCTCACCGCGCAACTGACCGCGAATGTCCGCGTAGGTGATTTCACGGTTCGCGTAGGCACGCAGGCCCGTTTCTTTTTCGATGTCCGCGATGGCCTGCTCCACGCTCACGCCTTCGCGCGGCGCGCAGATGACAGCTTGCAGCATTTTTCGCTGCGCAGGCACATACTGCATCGCGCGTGAGTAGGTAGTCCACACATACGGCCCGCCGGTGAAGGAAGTGGCCGCATCCGCGATGCCGACGACGCGTGCTTCCTGGTCGTTGATTTCGTAAACGTCTCCCACCTGCACGGGAACGCCGCGCTTTTTCACCAGACGCTCGCGCGCGGCGAGGTCGTCGATGATGATCGAATGCGGACGGCGTAGATCGAGGAGATTGCCCGCGAGCAGTTTCGCCGGAGCACCGGCCAGCGTGTTCGAATCGATGCCGATGAGCTGGATGATGTTGAATTTGCCGCTCTCCAAACGCACGCGCTGGATGCCGCTGTAGATCGGCGAGGCCCACGCGACGCTGGACACGCTGCGCACGCGCGCGGCGTCGGTGTCGAGCAGCGGATTGGTCTCGTTCACCTGCTCCACCTTGTCTTCGACGACCCAGATCGGCGCAGGTACGTTTCGCAGCGTGGAGCGCGTCCAGTTCATGAGTCCGCAAAACACCGCGGTCTGCTGCGCCATCAAAAACGTGGCCACCGTGAGCCCCGCCACGAGCATGATGTACTTCGCGGTGTCGCCAAACAGCATTTTGAGGGCGAGTCGGAGCATGTGGGGGCGAAAATGACGAATGAAAGCAGAAGAGGCGGGCTCGCGCCCGCCTCCACTCATTGATTCAGAACTCGTCGATTCACAACTCCGCTTTACGCGAGATCGCTGATCTTCACCGGCGCGCCGCCCTGCGTGGCGCTCTTGTCGGCGGCGAAAATGACCTCAAAGGTCTTCAGCGACTCCTCAAAGCTGGTCAGCGGCATCGGTTTGCCAGCGTCCAGCGCGTCAAAGAAGGCCTGGAACTGGCTTTGATACGGATGATCGCTCACATCACCGGAATCGAGCATCTTCATGGAGAGCTTGCTCCAGTGATGCTTGTCGGTGTGCAGCTTCATGGAGTGGAATTTGTCATCCAGAAGGCTGCCTTGGCTGCCGCAGAGGTGCGTGTGGAAGTAGTAGGGCTGCAGGCAGTCCACGATGGCGGCGGACTTGCCCACCGCGCCGTTTTTGAAACGGATGATCGTCGTGCTGCTGGTGTCGTATTCGTAAGGCTTGAAGATGTCGCTGCTGCTCTTCGTGGAGAAGGAGCAGACGCTCTCGACTTCGCTGCCTATCATCATGAGCAGCGCATCGAGCGCGTGGCAGCCGGCGGTGAGCAGGGCGCTGCCGCCGTCTTTCTTGCCGGTGTTCCAGCGGAACTGGCCATACCATGGGCCGATGCCGTGATAGTAGTCGATTTCTCCGTAGTGCAGCTTGCCGAGCAAACCTTCGTCGATCAGCGCCTTCGTGACGGTGAACTGATTCGAAAAGCGGCACTCAAAGCACACACAGCCCTGCACGCCGTTCGCCTTGGCGGCAGCAGTGATCTCGCGCACTTCCTGCAGGCTGTTGGCCATCGGTTTTTCGAGAATGACGTGCTTCTTCGCGTTCGCGGCGGCCACGGCCTGATCGCGGTGCTGGCTCGGGTAGCTGGTGATGTCCACCACGTGGATGTCCGGGTTCTTGAGCATCTCATCGAGGCTCGTGTAGCTCTTCATCGGGCGGCCGAATTTGGCGCTGAGCTCGGCGTCATCGAGTTTGCGGGACGAAAAGATCGCGGTGACCTGGCCCTGCGTGGTTTTGTTAATCGCTTCGATGTGGGCGGTGGCCGCCCAGCCGTATCCGATGATGCCGACGTTGTATTTTTTCATGGTGGAGAAAGGAGAGAACCCTAAACGCACCCAAAAGCGCTTCTGTTGTCATTCGCAACGAATGAGCGGCAAAAAATCAGCGCAGCGGCGGCAGCATGCGCGGATCGATCCACGCGGTGTCCACGAGCTGCTGCGCCTCGCCGCCCTCCATCCACTCCGCGGAGGTGGTGATGACGTAGATGCCCTCCACGGGCACCTTGTCTTTATTGAAGACATCCTTCAGCGGCTCCGTGCGCACCTGATAGCTCACGCCGTCCACTTCGATGGCATCCGGCACCGCCGGGCGTGCGCCCTGCTCCGTCAGCGCGACGAGCCGCATCGTCTCCGCCGTCAGCGCGGCCATGCGGTCTTGAATCTGAATGTCCTGACGAATGATGTTCGAGCTCTGGCCGGACTGCTGGATCGCCTCCGCCAGCGCCACGGCCGCCAGACTGAAAATCGTCAACGCAATCACCGTCTCCATCAGGGAGAAGCCGGTGGCGTGCGGAGAATGGCGACGGATCAGGCGCATGAAGGTGCTTACTGCAGGGGTAACGTCGCCGCATCCCCGGATTTTTGCCAGCCCTGTGACCAATCGAGCCATTCCGTGGGTCGGAACTGCTTTTTGTAATCGTAAGCGCTGCTCTGCCGCGTGGCGTAACCGCTGTAAAGCCAGTCACAGCCGTTTTGACGCGCCACATCGACCTCCAGCAGCAGCGTGAAGATGCCGAGGCCGCGACGCGACTCCGCCGGATCAAACATCGCATACACGCTGGAGACCGCGGTGGCGCCCACATCGAAAAAACTGGCCGCTAGGAGCTTTTCACCCGCAAACACGCGCAGCATGCGGGAATCGCACGGCCCCGATTCCCGCACCGGCCCGAGGAAATCCTCCAAAGCGCCCGGCACGTTCGTTTCGAAGCGAGTTTTGTGTTTTTCAAACAGCGCGCGCAACTCCACATCCAGGCACACCGGCGTGATTTCCACGCGCAGATCGCGATTTCGCGCCCGCACGCGGCGCTGGCTCTTGTTCTCGCCAAAGTCCGCCAGACGAATGCGCAGCGGCGTGATGAGCTGCGCGCCGCCATCCGCGCCAGTCTGCGTGCTGTAGCGAAAGAACAACGCCCCAAAATGCCGCCAACCCGCCGCCCACAGCACATCCATGACCTCCGCAGGCACGGAGTCACACATAAAAGCCTCGTCGATCTGCGGAATGATGTCGGACATGCCAGCGAGGGCATTCCTCAGCCCAGCGCGCGCTTCAAGGCGTTCGCGGTGATTTTTTGCACGCGCTCGTCGGGGCCGTGGGGGCGGGAGTAGTGGCTCCACGGGGGCATGTGGCCGGGCGGGGTGCTGAGGCCCTGGCTCCAGAAGATGGTGGAGGCGTTGAAGACGATGTTTTTCTTCGGGCCTTCGAAAACAGTGGCGGCGTATTTGCCGAGGCGCGTGCCGCCGGCCCACACATTGCCTTCGGCGACGACTTGGAGGCCTTCGCGTGCGGTATCGGGATCGCCGTGAAATTCCCAACCGACGAGGCCGGGGATACTGTCGCCTTTTTTCATGCCGGTGCCGGCAAAGAGCCAGTGTTCCGGCTGCGCGCAGGTCCAATCGCCTCCGCCATTGAAGGGGACGATGGTGCGCGCGCCGATGATCTCGCGTTCATCCGGTCCGGGGTTCTCAAAGGGGCCGAGGACCTTCGAATAGGCGTCTTTTTCCTCCTCGCGGAATTCGCCGTAGCAGGTTTCACGCGTGAGGCGGCGATTGGCGTCGCCTGCGGCGTTCGGCGTGAAGGGCGTGACCATGTAAACGTCGTTCGCGGAGAGCCAGAGCACGCTGAGGCCGCCTGCGATGGCCGCTTTGACGTTTTGATATTGGCGGAGGTCCCAATACTCGTCGTGACCGGGGCTGATCATGGTTTTGACGCGCGAGAGGTTCGCGGGATCGAGATTGTCCACGTTCGAGCAGTAGGTGACGTCGTAGCCTTCCTTTTCGAGCCAGTAGCTGATGGGGAACTCCCACAGCAAAAACTCGCCGCTGCCCATGCTCTGCGGGTTGTCGAAGATCTGCACGTATTTGCCGTAGGGGCGGTCAAAGCTGACGCTGACGCCGGGAGCATGCGCGGCGCGTGGATCGGTGTAGAGCGACTCGTTCACGGGCCATTGGTTGTAGGCCTGCCAGGTGTTGTCGCTGCATTGAAACAGGATGTCGGCCTTGCGGTCGTCTTTGACGATGAAGATGACGTAGCTCTGCCAATACGGCTGATCGGCGGAGTCCGGCACGGTGCTGAGGCGGCCGAGATAGACGCCGCTGGTCCAGTCCGCAGGAATGGTGAGCGAGGTGGAGGCCTCCCACTGGCATTCACGGAGGCGATTCGCGCCCATTTCAGGAACGGGCTGCGTTTTGCCATCGAACGGGCCGAGCGTGGTCATGTGACGCGCGCCTGCGCCGCCGTAGTAACCGGTGCGGAAGATTTCGAGGATGAATTTCGACGCGGGTTTGGTGCTGATGAAGAAATCGAGCTTCTCACCGGCCTTCACGGACTGGCGCGAGCAGTAGCCTTCGATGCGCGAGGTGCGATGGGACTTCGCGCCATCGGGAATCATGCGCGTGAGCTGGAAGCCGCTGCCTGCGCGGGCATTCTCCGTGCGGATGAGGCCCGGCGCGGCCGGTGCGGCGCTCGCAGCGCTCAAAGCGGCCGCGGCGGTGGAGGCGGAGAGGAAATCACGGCGTGTGGGCATGGCAGAAAAGGCGTCGCGTGAGGTTACGCGACGAGTTTTCCGGAATGATCAACGCGATGAGGCGAATCAGGCGATCGCTTTGACCTCGTAACCAGCGCGATACTCGCGGGTGAGCAGCGCGAGGGCCTCGGGCGTGGCGTTCGGGCCGATGAAGGTCTCGTTGGCCGGATCGATGTCGAGCATGGGGCCGATCTTGATGTCGAGCGCGGCGGCATCGAGCTGATTGCGGCCGAGATGATCGTGGAAGTCGGCGATGACGTCGTTCCAAGGCTGGAAGTCCTTCAAAGCGGCCTCCGCCTGATCGCGAGCATACTTTTGACCGAGTCGATAGCTGATGTTCGCGAGGTGGCACCAGGCGCTGGAGTTGTGGATGTTTTCCACTTCGGCTTTGAGGTCGCTCGGTTTGCGGCTGCGCATGGCGGCGATGAAATTGGCCGCGTGGGTCTTGCCACCATCGCCTTTGAAGGTGTGGAGTTTCTTGCCTTCGAGGTCAAAGGCGCTGCCACCGCCGCGATTGCCGGTGTAGTAGCCGTTTTCACACTCGATGACGAGGAAGGAGGTGGTGCGGCGGCGCAGATAGACATCGGGCGCATTGAGGCCAGCCTGGCGCGGCAGGTTGTGGAAATCGACGATCACCGGGATGTCGCCGGTGTCCATGTAGGCGAAGTGGGTGTTCGGTGTTTCGCCCGCGTCATTCCACGCAAAGCGTCCGCCACCTGCGATGACGCGCTTCGGGAGCGGCACCTTGTCGCGGAAGACGACGTTGCGGAGGTCATCGAGGATGTGCGGGCCCCAGTTGCCCATTTCGCCGTTGCCGGTGTTCCAGTCCCAGTGCCAGTCGTAGTGGAAGCGCTCGCGGAAGAGTGGCTCGTCCTGCGCAGGGCCGAGCCAGAGGTCGTAGTTCACCGTGGGCGGCGGCGTGAGCGGCGTTTCGCGCTTCCCGATGGTTTTGCGCATGCTGTAGTGATTGCAGCGCACGTATTTGATCTTCCCGAGCACACCGCTGTCGAGGTAGGCTTTGATTTCATCCTGCAGCGGATCGCTGCGCTGCTGGGTGCCGCCTTGGACGATGCGGTTGTATTTGCGCGCGGCTTTGACGAGCTGGCGGCCTTCCCAGATGTTGTGAGAGACGGGTTTTTCGACGTAAACGTCTTTCCCAGCCTCCATGGCCCAAATCGAGGCCAAAACGTGCCAGTGGTTGCCGGTGGAGACGATGACGCCGTCGATGGTTTTGTCCTCCATGACCTTGCGGAGGTCCTGGGTGGTTTGCGCATTCGGGAAGACCTTCTTCGCTTTCTCCAACTGCGCGGTATCCGGATCGCAGAGCATCGCGATCTCAACGCCGGGCACTTTGGCCATGCGTCCGGCATTGCCGCTGCCCTGACCGCCGAGTCCGATGCTGGCGAGGCGGATTTTGTCATTCGCGCCGAGCACGCGGCTGGCGGAGAGCGCGGTGAAGGCGATGGATTGGGTGAGGAAGGAGCGGCGTGAGGTCATGAGGTGAAAAAGGGCGGTTGGGGAGAAGGCGCGATTCTGCGCAGAAGATGACGAAAATGTCAACGGAGCGGCTTGGAGGAAAATCGGACCGAAAGTCGGTTTTAGTGCGCTGATGCTTCAGGTTTCCGAAGCGTATTACGGTTGTGTATTTTTATAATTTCCATAAAATAGGCCTGTTATGGAGAAAAATAGCCCCCTGTCCCTCCTCCGCCCGGCGTTGCTGCTCGGGCTCGTCTGCTGCGCGGATGTGACCGCTTGGGCCGATCACGTGGCACCGCGTCCGGTGCTGCCAAACATTCGTTTCACACGCAATCTGAAGAACAGCGAGATCATTCCCGCTCTGGGAGGCCGCATCGAGGGCGTGGCGCAGCATCACGGGCACAACGGCACCACGTTTCGCGAGCTGATCAAGCGCGACCGCTGTCTCTGCGCGGACCGTCAGGTGAATCTTTACTACGCTTGCGATCCTGTGGCGCAGGCCGGCAGCACGGTGGGCGGCACGGCCAGTTCATCGACGACCGGCGGCACCGCGGCAGCGAGTCTGCCGGGCCTGCACAGCCGCCCCAACTCGCAGCGAAAGATCTTCCTCGATTTTGACGGCCACACGACCACGAGCACCTCCTGGAACACCAACTTTACCGGCGGCGCGGCGATCACCACGCCCGCGTATGACACGGATGGAAATCCGACATCCCTCAGCGAGGACGAAGCCGCCCGCATCGAGACGATCTGGAAGCGAGTGGCCGAGGACTTTGCGCCTTTCGACGTGGATGTGACCACGGAAGACCCCGGCGTGGACGCGCTGACGCGCAGCAGCAGCACAGACGCGGCTTTTGGCATGCGGGTGTGCATCGGCGGCAGCTCCTACGACTGGTTTGCCCAAGGCGCAGGCGGTGTGGCCTATCTCGGCTCCTTTGCGTGGACTACCTCGACGCCGTGCTTCGTTTTCCCGGCGCAGCTCGGCAATGGCGAGGCGAAATACACCGCGGAGGCCGTCAGCCATGAGGTCGGTCACACGGTGGGCCTGAATCACGACGGAGTGATCGGCGGCACCGAGTATTACGGCGGTCACGGCGATTGGGCGCCGCTGATGGGCGCAGGCTATTACAAAGCGGTCACGCAGTGGAGCAAAGGTGAGTATCCCAATGCCAGCAACACGCAGGACGACCTCGCCGTGATGAGCAGCTACGGGCTCGCGGTGCGCGCAGATGATCACGCGAGCGCGCAGAGCGGCGCGACGGGCCTCAGCGGCACCACGCTTTCCTCCAGCGGCGTCATCACGAACCGCGGCGACCTGGATCTCTTCCGCTTTGCCTGCGGCGCAGGCGATCTCACGCTCAACGCCAATCCCGCGGTCACGGGCGCCAACCTCGACATCCAGCTCGCTCTTTATGACAACGCTGGGACGCTCATCACGAGCGCGAATCCCACCGGCCTTTCGGCTACAATTTCCGCATCGCTTCCAGCTGGCACCTATTACGTGGGGATAGATGGCGTGGGCGCTGGTGATGCAGCCACTGGATACAACGACTACGCCAGCCTCGGCGTGTACACGCTCTCGGGCAGCGTGCCCGCGATTACCGGCCTGCCTCCAGTGGCCAGCGTGACGCAGAGCGCGCCCACCACCGGCACCGCGCCGCTCACGGTGAATTTCTCCAGCAGCGGCAGCTTTGACCCGGACGGCACGATCACCGGATTCCGCTGGGACTTCGGCGACGGCACGCCCGTGGAGACAGTGCCGAATCCCATGCATGTCTATCAGCGTGCGGGCATCTACACCGCGTCGCTCATCGTCACGGACAACAGCGGCCTCACCGCCACCGCGACGACACAAATCCAGGTGAATGCGGACAACCGCATGCGCGTGAGCCTCATCACGCTTTCGACGACCACCACCAGTCGCGGAAAGCAGGTGACCGCGCGCGTCGTCGTGCTGGATGCCTCCGGCAAGCCGGTGCCAGGGGCCACGGTCACCGCCTCTTGGTCCGGTCTCATCAGCAAAAACGTCTCCGCGAAGACCAGCACCACCGGCGTGGCCTCCTTTGTGAGCTCGACGACGCGTCAAAGCGGCGTGCTCACCTTCACCGTGAACAATCTGGTCAAATCCGGCCTCGTTTACACGCCATCGCTGAACACGGAGACGTCGGAGAGCATCACGCTTCAATAACACGACCGCGTTCTTCCCGCTGGCATCCTCGCTGAACCCACGCCAGCATCGGACGCATGATCTGGCGACTCCTTCCCGCGATGGCGGTGCTCTTTTGGGCGGTGATGACCGTGCTGCTCGTGCGCACGGTTTATTTCCCCGGAGAGTCGTCGCTGTCCGAGGTGCCGCCGAGGTTTGTCTTCGATCTTTTTCTCAAGCAGGCCTCCCGCCAGACGAACACGCTGCACCTGCAGCATCGCGGCGAAAAAATCGGCCACGCCACGCTCATCTTTCAGCACAGCGATGAGTCGAAAGAGGACGCCACCTACCGACTCATGGCGCGCGGACTCGTCGAGCGCGCCCAGCAGGCCGGTGTGAAGCTCGACCTCACATGGGAAGTGAATGGCGTCATCGATTTGGAAGGGAGCTGGCGTGAGGCGGAATTCCTCGCCGCCGTGCCCGCGCAAAAAATCCACGCACGCGTGCAATGGCGCGCCGGAGGCAAGATGCCGGAGATTTCCGTGACGCAGGATGGCAAGCCGCTCGTGGACACCGCGCAGCTCGGCATGCTCATGGCGCTCGGCGGCGGCCTCGGCGGTTCCAAAGACGGACTCGGCGGCTTGCTCGCTCAGTTGCAATCACGCCCAGCCTCCGCGGATGCCGCGCTGCGACTCTCCGCGCGCGAAGGCATCGTCGAAATGGCCGGAAGAGAGCGAAAATGCTTCATCGTCAGCATTCCCCTGCCCGCGGAGCAAACCATTCGCCTCCTCTTTGCCGAAACGGGCGAAATCGCGCGCATCGAACTGCCGCAAGACTATGTGCTCATGGAGCCGATGATCCACGGCGTGCTGAATTGATCACGCAGTGGGCAGCGTGCGCGTGATCTCCGCTTCGCGATAGCCAAAGCCATCGCCACGCAGCGTCGAAAGGTCGATTTGCCCTTCGCGACGACGGAAAAGGCCCGGATGCACGACTTCCTCCGGCTGGGATGCCGCAGGATAAAACTGCATCGCATTGCACTCCACGCCCTGGATCGTCCCCGCGTGCGCGGCGAGGCGCACATGAGGCACCATGGCCAGCATGGGGTTCGTGAGGTCCTGCACCATCAGCGGCATGCCGTGCGCTTTGGCCCAACACAGGCTCAAAAGAGCGCCGGTCTGCGTTTTGCACGTTTTCAGCGCCACACCGCTCCAACCGAGCCTGCGGCCCAAACGAACAAATTCCCAATCGTGCGCGCTTTCATCGAGGAAGAGCGGTTTGCGCGCGGAAACACTGCGCACGTCGATTTGATGCGCCTCCAAATCATACGGGAAGGGCTGCTCCACATAAAGCGTGCGCGCGTAGATCTCCGGCTCGTCGCGCAGCAGCTTGTCGAGGATGTCATTCACGTATTGCGGCTCCTTCACCGTGCAGTTGAAGTCCGCGCTCAGCCAGCGCACGCCCAGCGGCAGGCCGATCCTCGCCACGCGCACCATGCGCTCGTAATCCCACGCCGCGTCTGTGCCACGCAGCTTGATTTTGAGGCACTTCAAGCCGTCGCGGCGAATCCAGTCGCCCAAAAGCACGGGATGCTCGTCCTTCGGCTCCGCGCCGGTCAAATCGATCTCCTCCAGCGCATCCACGCCGCCGACGAGATGCCACACGGGCAGTTGCTTCGGCGCATCCATCACCAGGAAGTCCTGCGGATGCTTTCCAGCAAACGAAAGCCCGCTGCCGTCCTCCGGCGTGATGAAAGCGGCCAGATCACGGTTCATGAAGTCCGCGTTGTAGGTCGTGTAAATGTCACGCCCGTGCAGACGGCCATAGGCATCGTGAATCGCGATGTCAAAGGCACTGAAGGCCACCAGCGAGCCGAGATACGGCAGCGGATCGCCACCCGCGGCCGCGTTCGCCTCACGCGTCGCCGCAGCGAGGTGATGGTGCATGAAATCGTGGCCGATCTCCATCGGATGACCGCGCAGACCGCTCTTCACGAGCAGACCGGCCAGTTGCACCGAAAAATCCTGCATGCGCTGCGCACGCACCGCCACGCTCAGCGTGCTCGGCCACACCCAAGACACACTCAGCGGCGTCTCGCCCCATCCAGAGGCCTCGCGGCCCTGCGCATCGCGCACCGTCACACGCACGCGGAGACAGATCACACTCGTGACGGTCTCCGGGCCGAATTTGAGCGGCACGCGCATCGTGGCGGGCAGGAAAAACGTGTCAGCGGCGATGATCTGGATGTCGGTCGGTTTGGAGAGGCTCATGCGGCGCGCATGAGGCCGCGCGGCGCGCGCATTGCAAGTGCCTGCGCGGCGTTTCCGATCAGCGGCGCGCGGTCATCGCGGGCGGCGGCGTCTTTTCCGGGACCTTCTCCGGAGCCTTCACCACCAGCGACTGCCCGGCCATCCACACGAGGCCCAAAATACTGCCCACCAGAAGCAGCAGCGCCAAAACCAGCCCGATCCCGGGAAGGAGCGGTTGGATGCGGCGGGAGCGACGGCGGGCCATGCGTGTAAAATGCGGCATCGCCTCCCGGAAACAACGGGAATCTCCCTCGCGCACCATTTGAGGCCGGGTTTGACACTGCGCCCGTCCACCTCAACATCCCGCGCTCCCTTCCCCGCCCTCCGCATGAACCGAAACCGCACCGCCGCCATCCTGATCGGCTGCCTGATCTGCACTCCGCTGCTCGCTCTCTATGAACTCGGCCTCTTCGCGGATGTCGCGCGTTGGTTTGAGGCGCTCTACCACCGCATCTTTGCCCTCACCGAGCCGCTGCGTCCGCAAAAGGTGCTGCAATACGGCTACTACACGCTTCTCGCCTTCATCACCGCGTGGGTCGGCATCGAAATGAGCTCAAACTGGCACCGGCTCGGCTTTTTCCTCGGCGCCACCTTCCTCACCGTCACGCTCGGCCTCATCCTCGTCTTCACCGGCGTGCTGTTTGAGCCCGTGTCCGGCATCGCAGCCATCTGGGGCGCCGGCATCGCCTCCATCGCCGTCGGCGGCATCCTCAATGGCCGCCGTGCGCACATCATGCGCGGCCTCTTCGCCGGCCGCATCTCCGCGCAGGCCTTTGATGACCTCGTCCGTCATGACAAACCCGCGGAACTCACCGGCCGCCGCGAGATCACCATCCTCAGCTGCCAGCTCCTCAATCCTGCGGAGATCGCTGCGGAGATCGACGGCGAAAAATTTGAATCCATCATCAGCAGGCTCCAACGCGGCCTCTCCGAGTTTATCGTCACGCGCGGTGGTTATCTCGATGATTGCGACGCGCACAGCCTCCGCGCGCTGTTTGGCTATCCGCTCGCCGATGAACATCACGCGCTGCACGCCGCGCAGGTCGCCGCCGCGCTGCGCAGCCACATCGCCGCCCTCGCTCGCGAACTCGAACCTCTCTGTGGCGTGAAACCGCGCATCGGCGTCGCCTTGAACACCGGCGATGCCATGTGCGGCCTCCTCGGCATGGAGGACTTCCAAAGCTTCAGCGCCAGCGGCGAATCCTGCGATCTCACCGACCGCCTCTGCCCCCTCAACGGCATCTACGGCTCCCGCGTGCTCCTCGCGCCCCGCACCTATGCACGCGTGAAGGAAGGCATCGAAGTCCGTCCGCTGGAGATGCTCTACACCGCCGCCGGTCATCCCATTGGCGAGGTTTATGAGCTCCTCGCCGAAAAAGGCACGCTTCCAGAGGCCGACGCACGTGCCCGCGATGCCTTCTGGCAAGGCGTCGTCCAATATCGCCAAGGGGAGAACGACAAAGCCCTCGCCAGCTTCCAAAACGCCACCATCGAAGACCGCGACGACGCCCCCGTGCGCTACTTCCTCGATCTCGTCACCGCGCACCTCAAAGACAGCGCGAAGAAGAGCATTCCGAAGCATGGGCGGCTGCTCGCAGCCTGAGGAACATCGAACATTGAACGACCAAGAGCCAACGCGTGCGCTTGAACCTCACAAATCAGCAATCGAATGCTCTTCAATCGTCAATCGATCCCGCTGGATGCCGATGAACGCGCACAACGTGCCCGATTACTCGATTGAAGAACAAACGATTGCTGATTGCTGAACTGCGAACTGCGAACTGCGAACCGAGAACCGAAGCGTGAACCTCAACTACCCCGCCACCCTCCAAAAGCTCGTCGCGCAGCTCAAATCGCTGCCGGGCCTCGGACCGCGCAGCGCGGAGCGGCTCATGCTCTGGCTCATGCAGGCGGGCAAAGACCGCGTAAACCCGCTTGCCGACACCCTCGCGTCCCTCGCGCACAGCGTCGCCGCCTGCGATGAATGCGGCTTCTTCATCGAGCAAGGCAGCGCCTGCATCCTCTGCCACAACCCGAAGCGCAACCGCCGCCTCCTCTGCGTCGTCGAACAAGCCGCCGACGTGCTCCGCCTTGAGCGCAGCGGCGCGTTTCAAGGCCTCTATCACGTCCTCGGCGGCAAACTCTCGCCGCTCGACAACGTCACGCCCGAGGACCTGCGCATCGCCACGCTGCGCCAGCGCGCCGAGGCCCTCGAAGTCGAGGAAGTCATCCTCGCCCTCGGTTCCGATGTCGAAGGCGAGGCCACCGCCAGCTACCTCGCCGATTTGCTCCGCGGCATCGACATCACCATCACCCGCCTCGCCCAAGGCATGCCCGCCGGCGGCGCCCTCGATCACGTCGATGAACTCACCCTCTTCCAGGCCCTCCACGGCCGCCGGAAGGTGGATTGAGTACGTAGTTCGGGCTTTAGCCCGCTCCGACTCTTACTCCCGGTTCAAAGTTTCAGGTCTCAAGTTCGCCGCCATTCGTTCTCATTCCGGCCTTCATTCGCGTTGAAACCCAAGCCGCCAATCCATTTCACCGCAGAACTCGGAACGAGGCAGAGGAAAGAGGCACAGGTTTTCAACCTGTGGGTTCTTGGACCAATGGACTAAGGGATCACACGGAACAAATGACCGGGCGGTTTGGTCCCAAACGCGGCAGCGGGCCGAAACGATTGTCTAAAATCGAATGGACCCGAATTCGTCAATCTCCGATACTTCAGCTGTCTGCGACGCAATGAAAACAAAAACTCAAATTCATCTGTTCACAGTGTTGTTCTGCCTGGCATGGACTCAATATACCCACGCAATGCTTCTACCCGATTGGAATTTCCCAGACGAGGATTCCCGAAAGTTAGAAGAAGGCGATTTGTCCGTTCTGGTTCGTTACAAGGGAGACGTTCGGAACCTTTGGGGGGTGTTTGATGCTTCGGTTAGTGATTGGTTCGGTCGGAACTATTTCGCGAAACAAGGTGGCACCGAGGAAAATCAATTGGCCCGGCTCAGGGACCGCAACCGTGAAATCCGGCGCAGAGTGAGTGAAATGCTGCAGGAAATCCCGAATCACGCGGAGTTTATTCGGGATATCATCGAAGACTTGAGTGAGTTCAAAGAAACTCCCGATAACTTTGGTGAGCGAACTGCCATCTTGGTGTCTCATGGAACGGATCGTTACTTTGCGGCCTTGGCGAGTCTGAAGTCACCCGAAGCCATGCAAATTCTCATGAGTTATCTGGAAGATGAACGGCAAGTGGGAAACAGGCCAGTCTCATCACCCGCAGCTAAAGGACCGGTCAAACGCTCGCCGAACTGGTATGTGATGGTTCGGGCTTTGGACCATGAACTGGGAGAAGAATCTCCTGTGCATTGGATGAATCCGTGGTCTCCAAGCAAACCCAAACTCACTGAGTCCAGGGCGAGTGTCTCCGAACGCCTCCGCCAGGATATACGACTCTGGTGGGACAGTCCCAAGGCCGCCCAATACTGGCCCAAGGAAAAGCTCGCGAGCTTCGAACGTCAGAAGCAGCAAGAGAAATCCTCGATTTGGCATCGTTGGGGACTGATCAATGTCAGCAATCATCTTGGCAGCCTGATTGCAGCCCTCCTTGGATCTGCCGGTTCAATGTTCTGGCTCGTTCGTAAGTTGAGAAAGGGCGTTTAAGTCACTTCGCACCCAGAGCGGGCTAGAGCCCGAACGACGTACTCACTCCCCGTTGCTCACCTGGCGGCGGACGGTTTGGCCGTTGTTCATGAGGTCGTCGCGTTCGAGGCCGGTGAGGGCGGTGATGCGTTTCAGCAGCCAGAAGAGCAGCAGCATCGTCACCACCACCATCGGGATGCCGATGACGATGAAGCCCATCCAGTTCTGCTTTCCGATGGCTTGCGTGTATTCCTCCGTGCCGGGCGTTTTGCCGTTGAGCACATACCAGCAGAGGAAAAAATTCGCGATGGAGGAGCAGAACATGGTGCCCGCCATGCCCCAGGAGGCTTTTTTCAACAGCGAGGCGAAGCCGCTGACGCGCTGCGGCGTGTCGAGGCTCTTTTGAATGAGCGGCACGTTCACCACCTGCGGGTTCAGCAGCATCTCATTCACCAGCGGACGGCCAAAGCGCAGGCTGAGCGGAAAGGCGAGGCCGAGGAAGAGCGGAAAGGCCGCCTCCTTCGCCGAAAACCACACGGGATCGAGCTTCAGCAGGCCGAGGCCGCCGGTGAAGATGATCGCGACGAGGCCGAAGACCGAGAAGAAGTTCATCCCGCGCTTTTGCGAGAAGCTCCACAGGCCGTAGGCCAGCGGAATGCTCACCGCGACGACCAGCGCCCACTGCGGGCCGAGATACGCGGGCTTGCTGAGCTTTTCGAGGATGAGCGAGGGCAGGACGACGTTCAGGACGAGGTCGAGCAGCGGATTCTGCGGTTTGTCGGGGGTGGCGGACATGCGGATCAGTTTTTCGGCGCGGGTTTGAAGCTCCAGGATTCGTCAAAGAAGCCCGCGTCGGCGACGCGGCCAGGAGCCTGGCTGTTGCGCGGCTGCGCGAGGTCGATGACGGCCCAATCCGGCAGCTTGGCGATCTGGCGGGCGTTGTTGAGGTAATCGTATTCGCGGTAGGTGAAGCTGCTGTTGATGACGACATACTTCGCCGGATTGAGCGGGTTCGGGAAGATGAAGACGGGCACGTGGCCGCTGGCGTCGTAGTCCTTGCCGTTGGCGGTGACCTTGCCCGCTGCCCACTTCACCGGGAGCTTGTCGGCGATCTTGGCGAGCACGGCGTTGCTTTGCGGATCGCCCCAAAGGATGAGGTTGTTCGCGGCGATGTCCGCGTCGTTGATGGCGGTGTCGTCTTTCGTCGGCGCGAGGCCGCGGAACTGCCTGCGCCACTCGAATTGGGCCCTTTCGAGCTCGTTTTTGACCCAGGCGTCGGTTTGCGGGCTAAGGCCGGCCTTCGTCGGTTTCACAAACAAAAACGCGTCCATGAACGCATCGTCGATGGGGCCGCAAAGGCCGTGTTTTTTGCTCAAATCGGCCTTTTCGGCCTTTTTCGCGATCTGCCATTTCGAGCCGCTTTTCTCGAATTGAGCCGTCCAGGAGCGATCGGAGCCTGGAGCGGCCGTTTCGAGCGTTTGACCGTCCAAAGTGACCTTCACCGGCGCGGTGAGGGCAAACCGGGCGTGTCCGGCGGGCAGATCGAGCGTGAGCGCGGTGATGTTTTTCGTGGTGACGGTGACACCGTTGTCTTTGAGGAGCGCTTTCACGCGGCCTTGCTCCCAATGCTCCGCCAGCGCATCGATGACGACCCAGTGCATGCGGTTGTAGCGCAGGTGCCAGCAGGAGAGATTCACCTCGGCAGGCGCGCGGTCACGTCCGCGCGCGGCGATGGAGGCGAGACGCTTTTCGATTTCGATGAGCGTCTCTGGATGGATCTTGTGCGCAGTCTGCGGGCCGATTAGATGGGTGAGGGCGATGCCTTCTTTCTTGAGCGCCTTCTCCATGATGTCCGCGGCCTGCTTCTGTTTATCGATCTCCCCGCTGTAGGCGACGGTGGGCAGCATGGAGAGGTTCAGCGCGTTGTCCGTGGCGTCATACCAGTGCCAGAGCTTCTTTTGATACCACGGTGCCTTGCTAACGTCCTCACTCTGGAAGCCGCCGAGGAACTCCGCGGTCTCCGCAAAGCCTGCGCCGGGATTCGCGGCGCACCATTGATCCGCGTAGTGCACAGCGAACTGCCACGCAGCCGCGCCGCCCATGCTGAAGCCGCGCATGACGATGCGGTCCGCGTCGATGGCGTAAAACTTCCGCGCATGCGCGAGCGCCTCCAGCGCGTCGATTTCGCCGGCGAATTTATTCGCGCAGCAGTAGCGGCCATACGGATGGAGCACGAGCGCGCCCTGCGGCTGCACGTTGCCGACCTGTTTGCCACGCTGGTCGATGAAAGCGAGCTCGCTGAGCGTCTCGCCGCGACCGTGGCACCACACATCGGTGCGCGCGGGTGCACCGCCATACGTTTCCGGGATGACCATGCCGTAAGGCTGGATGCTGCCGTCGATGCGGGATTTGTAAGCGCGCACGACGAGGCCGCGCTGCGTGGTCCAGGGAGCCTGGCCGTTTTTGAGCGCCTCGGCGCGCTTCAGTCCTTCCGCGAGGGCTTCATCGGCGGATTTGAGCTCCGGCAGCTTGTGCACCTCGCCGTAGCGCAGGGCCCAATCGACGGCCTTGTGATAAATCTCCACGTCAGGCAGCAGATCGCCGAGTTTGGCGTTCTTCGACTGCGCTTTGGCAGCGGCGTCGATGGCGGCGCGCAGTTTGGTGAGGCCTTCGGTGATGCGTGCCTTGTCCGCATCCGGCACGGCGACGCCGGGAGGCGGGATGGGGCGCACGTTTTCGGCGAGGTTGTCCTTGGGGCCGTCGGCGAGGGCGGAGACGGCGGTGGCGAGCAGGCAGAGAAGAGCGCGGTTGGCTTTCATGGTCGGGAGGCGCGGACAGTGCGGCGGGATCACGCCCTGTCCAGACGTGGCGCGTGAAAATGTCTCCCGTGTCCGGCTTTACGCGAAGCGGCGCACGCGCTCGCTCACATCCTGCTCCAGCCTTTGCACAAAGCGCACGGAGAATTCCTCCACGCTGAGCGTGTCGTCCTCGATGAGCGGAGTCATGTCCATGGCGAAGTTCAGCAGCGTGGCGTGATCCGTGGTGTGGGAGTCAAAGTAGGTGGCATTCGCGTGACGCAGGCCTTCCTCGGCGAGGTCGTAGCGCTTTCCACCGGCGATCTGGCTGTCAAAAACGCCGAGCAGTGGGCGCAGCAGATGCGGATGCTTGTCCACGCCGAGCATGACCTTGTCCTCGGCGAGCAGCCAGTCGAGCTTTCGCCAGACCTCGCAGCCATAGACTTTTTTCGGCCGCATCTCCTTCGGCAGCTCGCGCAGCGCCTCGATGCAGCGCAACACGGTGGCGACGTGCGTGTCATGGCGGTCGCAGGGATTGTGGAGATACAGCACCTCCGGCTGCGCGTGCTCGAGGATGAACTTCAAATCCTCCACGCAGGGCGCGTGGCGCGGGCGCTTCACCTCCTCGCTGGGGTAACCGAGCTGGATCTGGATGCTGTATTCGCCGACGAAGGCCGCCTTCCGCTGCTCATGCAGGCGCACCTGCTGCATCTCGAGGTCGGTGTAGTGCGCGTAAGCGCCCTTACGCGGGCTGCCGGCGCCATCGGTGACGACCACGCCGCCGAACCACTTGTCCTTTTCATGAAAACACTCCGTGATGCCGTGGTAGGCGGCGATTTCCAGGTCATCCTGATGAGAGACGATGCCGAGATGCGTCACGCGGCGCAGCGCGGTCCAGGGATCGGTGGTGTCCGGGATGAAAACGTCGTGCTTCGGATGGCGGAACTGCATGGTGGGGCCGCATGTATGCGGCGCGTGCGCTCCAAGTCCAATTTTTCGTGGCAAAAGAGCCTGCCGAACGTAAAGGGGACGATATGCGAAAGATCGTGCTTTTCCTGCCTCCGCTGCTGCTGCTCGTCGCAGTCATCCTCGCCGCCTGCGGCACGCCGCATGATGCGAGCCGCATCCGCCGCTGGGAATCCCGCTACAATGACGGCGCGCTGCGTCAGGGCATCACGCCGGACCAACTCCTCGCGGAGTGTCGCGTGAAGATCGATCTCATCCCCGCGGGCACGGTGGGCCGGCGTTACTTCCGCCCGATGAATGTGCGCTACATCACCATCCACAGCACGCAGAACTACAGCGGGAACGCCTACAACCACGCCCTCGCTTTGAAACGCGGCGCGCTGCGCGCCACGAAGCGGCCCGGCGGCAACCGCATCGGCTTTCTCACCTGGCATTTCACCGTGCAGGACGATATCGCCATCCAACACCTGCCCTGCCGCGAGCAAGGCGAGCACGCTGACTTTGACGGCGTGGGAAACAACCACAGCATCGGCATCGAAATGTGCGAGCACAGCGGCAACGACATCGCTTTGACGATCGACCGCACCGCGCGCCTCGCCGCCTACCTCATGCGCGCGTATGGCGTGCCGCTCAGCAACATCGTCCCGCACTACCACTGGCCGCGCCGAGGCCAGAATCCGCCGAACAAAGACTGCCCGCACTTCCTGCTCGAGCGCGGCCGCCCCGGCCCCACGTGGAACTGGTTTAAAAACCGCGTGCACCTGCACTACAACCGCATGCTGCCCGGCCCCGCCGTTCCTCTCGGCTGAGCGGGTGAAAAACCTCTTCAATCAACCATCTAATGCTCTTCAATCGTCAATCCGAGCGTCGCCCAGCCCTCGTCACCCTGCCGATTGACGATTGTCGATCAAACCATTGCTGATTTTCGAGGTCGAACCAC
>Ga0315902_10004799_pt1 | contig 19320 bp, 16 predicted proteins | sample LakEriMetagenome_9_FD_203523 | JGI IMG/M metagenome (GOLD analysis project Ga0315902, IMG submission 203523) | Freshwater fungal communities from buoy surface, Lake Erie, Ohio, United States - Buoy 12 MA117 | ecosystem: Environmental > Aquatic > Freshwater > Lake > Lake biofilm | place: USA... | reverse complement strand
GTGCGGTATACTGCCGCCCTCCTGGGGCCCGCCGGCAGCGGCCGGCTGCGGCGCCCCGGCACATGTCTCGGCGGCCCCAGGCCGCCACGCACGGGAAGGACGGCGACGGCACGATGGCGCGAAAAGTGGTGAATCGCAAGGAACTGCGGGCACAGGCGGAGGCCGCGGAGGCCCGCGGCAAGACGAAGAAGGCCGCCAAGGAGAAGCCGGCCAAGGAGAAGAAGGAAAAGGCCGCCAAGGAGCCGAAGAAGGCCGCCACCAAGAAGCCAAGCCGGAAGAAGGTCGCCAAGGAGGTCCGCATGAAGGCCTACTGGGGCGTGTTCAACCAGGCGATGAAGCGGCTGGCGATGTTCGAATACGCCGACAAGAAGGCGGCTGAGAAGAAGGCCGCCGAATTGGGCGGGAACCACTTCATCCAGCTCCTCAAGGAAGCGATCTCGGAGTGACCGAGACCGGCCGCCGCCCGCACGCAGGCAACCCGGCCCTCCGGGCCTGGCGCTCGCACAAAAAGCCCCCGGCGGGAGCCGGGGAGAATGATGTACGCGAACCTGCGGCATCCTGCCGCAGTTCGCTTGGCGGGCCGTCATCCGGCATGGACGGCGGGGTGGTTTTCGCACCCGGAGTCCCCGGGTTTCCACCCGGGGCTTCTTGGAGCACGCGCGCCATAGACACACAAAAAGCCCCCGGCGGGAGCCGGGGGACTCCGGGTGGCATGCCTTCCCAGGTGCCATGCGATCTGGGTTTGAACCGTAAAATTGCGGGCCGTCATCCGGCATGGACGGCGGGGTGGTTTTCGCACCCGGAGTCCCCGGGTTTCCACCCGGGGCTTCTTGGACGGGTGACAAGACCGATTCCCAAATCAACGGATCTGCAAAACCACGGTCGCAAGCGGATTCCTGCAGCGAGGACGCTCTGTCGAGCCACACGGCGCAACATCAAAACCCGCGGCTGCGGGCGGCACGGCGGTCGCGGGCGGCTCACGGCCAGGGGCTTTTCCAGTCCCCCCAGGCGGCGAGATACCGGGCCAGGCCCGGGCTGGTCGCGGCCTTCTGCTCGATCCACCCGCGGGCCTGCTCGATCAGGGCATGTTCCCGCTTGACGTCGATGTCGCCGGCCACCACCCGTGACCGCAGAAACACGAAATACGTGTCGAGCACGTCGCCCCGGCAATAGTCGTGGATCTCCGCCGCCTTCCCGGCGTCCCACAGGTCCTGCACCATGTGGCCGGCCACGTCCATCTTGCCCGGCTTGCCGATCAGGTTCGCCGCCAGCGACAGGCCGCCGGTGAACCGCGAGGCGCCCGAGTTGGTGAGCCACTCGTGGAGGTCGAAGTGGGCGGCCGTGTTGTAGCGATAGCGGGGCTGGTCGAAGTTTCGCGCGTCCTCGGCGAACCAGTCGGGGATCGGCAGGCCGTAGCGGAAGGCGCACAGCTCCAGGAGCGGGATGTCGAAGCCCCGGCCGTTGAAGCTCACCAGCCGCGGCCGCTGATACTTCATCCACCCCGCCCAGAACTGCTTCGTGATCTCGTGCGGCCGCGACTGCTGCTCGTCGAGGGCCACGAGATCCTGCAAGGCGAGGTCACGGCCGAGTTTGGCCACGACCAGCGACACCGGCACCTGGAACGTGTAGGGAATGAAATCCTTGCCGTTCTCGGCGAGCAGTTCCTGGCGGTAGCGGGCGATGGCCGCAGCGGCCGTCAGCCCCGCGCCCGGATAGCGCAGTCGGGAGACGAGGTCGCCGTCGGCCACGCTCTCGATGTCGAAGACGAGGTATTTCGTGTCGGTCGCGGCCATGACGTGGCTCACCGCCGGGCCAGCGGGTGCCGGAGCGGCAGCCAGGCGCCGTCGGCCTTGCTCGAAGCCACCGCCTGCTCGATGAAGTACATCCCCTCGACGCCGTCGTGGATGTTGGGGTAGACGGTGTTCGTCCGCTCGACGGCCCCGCCGCCGGCCGCCTCGGCCATGGCGTCGAAGGCGGCCCGATAGACGTTGGCGAAGGCCTCGAAGAACGCCTCCGGATGACCCGAGGGAAGCCGGCAGGCGGCCCGGCCCGAGTCGTTCATGAACGGAGCGTTGGGGTCGCGGGTGTAGAGCTGGTGCGGCTTGCCATTGTGCCGCACGAGCATCTTGTTGGGCTCCTCCTGACACCACTCCAGGCTGCCGAGCGTGCCGTCGATCTGGATCCGCAGGTCGTTCTCGCGGCCGTGGCTGATCTGCGAGGCCGTCACCGTGCCGAGGGCGCCGTTCTCGTAGCGGATCACGGCGGTGCCGTAGTCGTCGAGCGGCCGGCCCGGCACGAAGATCTTCAGATGGCCGCTGATCTTCTCAGGGAGCAGCCCGGTCATGTAACGGCCCAGGTTGTAGGCGTGGGTGCCGATGTCGCCGAAGCAGCCCGCCGCGCCGCTCTTGGCAGGGTCGGTCCGCCAGGCGGCCTGCTTCTGCCCCTCGCTCTCGAGCCGGGTCCGCAACCAGCCCTGGATGTACTCCGCCCGGATCGCCTGGATCTCGCCGAGTTGACCGGAGAGGATCATCTCCCGGGCCTGGCGGACGAGCGGATACCCGGTGTAGTTGTGGCTCACGGCGAACACGGACCGCGACGTGGCCACCGCCTTCGCCAGGTCCTCCGCCTCGGCGAGGGTGAGCGTCAGCGGCTTGTCGCAGACGACGTGGAAGCCGGCCTCGACCGCGGCCTTGGCCACGGGAAAGTGCATGTGATTGGGGGTCGTGATCGAGACGAAGTCGATCCGCTCTCCGGCCGGCAGGGTCCGCTCCTTGTCGAACATCTCCTGATAGGAGCCGTAGGCCCTCTCCGGGGCGACGTCGTAATCGGCGGCGCTGGCCTTGGAGCGGGCCGCGTCGCTGGAGAATGCCCCGGCCACCAGGGCGGCGCGGTTGTCGAGGACCGCCGCGGTCACATGCACCCGCCCGATGAACGAGCCCTGCCCGCCGCCCACGATGCCCATCCGCAGTTTGCGGCCCAGCGTTCCATTGGTCGCCATAGCGCTGTTCCTTCTCCCTTGCCTGTCCCGATGCATGCTCCTCGGCTGCGCCGCCCCGTGGCGGCCGCCGGAGGCTGGGGACTCTAGCACACCGCCGGCCCGGCTACACGGGGCGGGGCCGTTGCCGCGGACATGGCGGACAGCCTACGATGCGCCGACGGGCCGGGGCAGAACTGACCGCCCGCCTCCACCCTCGGACATGCCATGGGATTTCAGGACCGGGGTTATTACCGTTCGTCACCCGGATCGTTCGCGTCCGAATGGAGCGGCGTGTCGATCATCATCGCCCTGAATGTCGGCCTCTGGCTGGCGAACTTCATCCTCTCGGGCGATCTGATCCGCGAGGTGTTCCCCCTGCGGCTGTGCCTCAACGACATCTTTTCGCTGCACTCGAACCTCACCAGCCATCCCTGGAACTTCTGGCAGCTGCTCACCTACGGCTTCCTCCACGACGGCCCGAGCCTGGAGCTGCAGGACACCCTGCGGGCCTTCGGCCGCACGCAGACCTACTCGCCGTTCCATCTCCTCGGCAACATGCTGATGCTCTTCTTCTTCGGCCGCGAGGTCGAGGCGACGATGGGGCGGGCCGAGTTCCTCCGCTTCTACTGCACGGCGATCGTCATGGCGGGGCTGTTCTGGGTGGTGGGGGAGCAGTTCCAGGAGCCGGGGATCAACGTCCGGCTCGTGGGGGCCAGCGGCGGCGTGATGGCGGTGCTCGCCGTCTTCATCTGGTACTTCCCGCAGCAGACCGTCTATTTCTGGGGCGTGCTGCCGGTGCCGGTGTGGGCGCTCGGCGTGCTCTACATCGCCATCGACTTCGGCGGCGCCCTGACCGGCGGCCGGGGCGTGACGCAGGAGTCGAAGCTGGTGGTGGCCCACATCGCCCACCTGGCCGGCGCCGCCTTCGGCCTGCTCTACGCCTGGCGGGGCTGGAGCCTGGAGGACTTCGGAACCTGGACGCAGCAGCTCCTCCGCCGCCGGCCGCGGATGCGGGTCGTGCATCCCGGCGCCGACCAGGCCGATGAAGAAGACGAGGAGGCGCTCCACGAGATGGTGGACCGCATCCTCGCCAAGATCAGCCGCAGCGGCGAGTCGAGCCTCACGCCCGCCGAGCGGGCGACGCTCACCCGCGCCAGCCGCAAGCTCAAGGATCGCTCGCGGTAGAGCCGGTCACCGCGGCATGGCTGCCGGCAGGGCGGCGGTGCGGCCGTCGGGCCGGGCCTGCATCCGCAGGCGGGTGATCACCGCCACCACTTCCTCGAACTTCAGTTCGTCGAGGTGGCCCGAGAGCGTGGCATGCGTGCGGCCGTGGATGTCGAGGATCGCGACGTTGGGCGTCTGGGGCACCATGCCGAAGTGCCGCCGCATGCTGTCGTCAAAGTCGAGCCACACCGAGACGAACTCGGATTCCTTGCGGAGCCGCGACCGGGCCACCGCCCGCAGCGGCTTGGGCACCTCCGGGATGCAGGCCACCGGGATGACGTGCACGTCGGGCACACGGGCATTCGCCGGCCAGCCGGGGAGACCGACGACCGGCTGCCGCGACCACTCGGTCGCCGGCGCACCCGCCGCGGTCGGATGGAAGCGAACGTGCAGCTTGCGGCCGATTTCCAGGGCCGCCTCGGCCCCGTGACGGTCGGCATAGACGAGCGCGACCACGTCGCCGCGCAGGAGCGCCGTCTCGCGGCGGTTCTTGAACTGGTCCTCGAGGATGACGTCCACGACGCGGTCGGCCACCTGGGCCGATGCGTCCGGCACGACGCCGAGCACGAGGCACGACGCGAGCAGCGGCAGCCACAGATAACGGGGGCGCAGGCATCTCGCAGGCGGCTGATTCATGGGGCACCGTTGGGGTGAGTGAAGCGAGGGAGGTACCGCGCCATCGGCCGCCGGGGCAAGGCGTGTTTCAGGCCGCGACCCGGAGTTCGCCGGCGCTCGCCGGCGCCGCGGCAAGTTCCCCGGCCGCATCGCCCCCCGCGTCGGCGTCGCCACCTGCGGGCCGCACGAGCGCCAGGATCGCCGGCAGCATGACCAGCGACGTGATCGTGCAGGTCGTGACGCCCAGCGTGAGCACACGGCCCAGGCTCTCCAGGCCCTTGTGGCTGGCCACCATCAACGCGCCGAAGCCGAGGATCGTGGTCAGCGCGTCGACGAGCACGGAGTTGGCGGTGGAGGCGCTGATCCGGTAGGGCCCCGGCCGCTCCAGGGCGTCGTGGACGATGTGCACGCCATAGTCGACGGCGATGCCGAGAATCAGCGGAATGCCGATCAGGTTCGCGGGATTGAGGTCGATGCCGACCAGGCCCATGAGGCCGAGCGTCTGCGCCATGCCCAGGGCCAGGGGCAGCGCCGCGAGCAGCGCATGCTGGATGCTGCGGAAGTCGAGCCACAGCACGGCCAGGATCACGATCAGGGAGTACAGCGCCGCCTGCTCGTAACTCCGCTTCATCTCCAGCGACGCCTCGTAGGCCTGGAGCGGATTGCCCGTGGCCCGCGGGTCGACTGCGCGGACGTCCTTCACGAACCGCTCCAGCGAGTCGAAGTTCCAGATGTCGCCACGGCCGTAGATCTTCAGCAGGTGGCGGCCGCTGGAGCCCACGAACCGCTCCACGAGGCTCGGCGGCAGGTCGGCGAGCTGCGGCGGCTCGGGATCGGCGACGCCGGCGAGGGCGTGGAGGCGGGTGAGCAGATCGCCCGCGGCCCGCTGCTGGAAGGCGGCCAGCGTCCGGAAGCAGTCGTCCGGCCCCATCCGCCGCAGCGCCTCGCGGGCCCGCTCCAGATGCCATGCGGTCCGCAGGCCGCCGGGCCGCTTCACCGCCTCCCCTTGGGCCCAGCCGAGCGTCTCGCCGAGGGCTTCGAGCCGATCGACCGGGATCTCCGGCGGCCGCTCGGGCAGGTTCGCCAGCCGGCCGCGGATCCGCGCGATGATCGGTCGCTTCAGGTCCTCGTCCACGGGCAGCAGCGACGCGATCTCGTCCACCCGCTCCACGCTGGGCAGCGCCTTGAGCTGCTCCTTCCGCGCAAGCAGCTCCTCGCGCGAGTCGGCGATCGACAGCGCGTACCACACGCTCTGGTCACACTCCTCGAGCAGTTTCTTCTCGACGGCCACGCTCTCCAGGCCGTCGGGCTGAAGGTTGAGCAGGTTGTGGTCGTAGTCGAGCTCGTGGAGCCCCCCCGCCAGCGCCATCGTGCCGGCCATCGCCGCCAGCGCCACGAACCGCGGATGCCGCAGGACCGGCGCCAGCCAGGCATGCACGGGCACCGGTTCGGGAATCCGGCCCCCGAGCCGGCTGCGATCGACGATCGCCACCACCGCAGGCAGCACGAGCAGCTCCGCCGCGCAGCAGAGGAGAATGCCCCCGCCGGCGATCATGCCCAGCTCCGCCACGCCGACGAAACTCGTCAGCGCGGCGCAGAAGAAGGCGACGGCCGTGGTGATCGCGCCGGTGAGAATACCGGGGCCGACCGAGCCGCTCGTTTCCAGCAGCGCCGCGTCGCACGTATGCCCCGCCCGCCGGAACTCCAAATAGCGGCCGATGTAGTAGGTGCCATAGTCGATGCCGACGCCGATCATCGTCACCGTGAAGGTGACGCTGAGAATGTTGAGGTGGCCGACGCTCACGGTCGCCCAGCCGAAGGCCCAGGCCATGCCGATCACGAGCACGCCGTTGGCCATCATGGCGTGCCGGATGCCGCCGAAGCCCGCGATGATGACGATCGCCACGGCCGCCAGCGACAGGCCGCTGGCCCACACCATCGACTGCTGGCTCGACCGCATCTCGTCGTCTTCCATGACCGGCAGGCCGGTGAGGCCGATCGTGGTGTCAGGATGCCGGGCGGCCACCGCCGCGATGATCCGCCGCAATTCGTCCGTGGCGGCCGACGCGCCTGCGAACCCTCCCTCCGCCTTCACCATCCGCAGGAGCACGAAGCCGAGGCGGCCGTCCTTCGCCAGGAGGTGCTCGCTCGACAAGTCGCGGAGCGTGCCGAGCGACTCCGGCATGCTCGGCCAGGGCGAGACATACTCCGCCAGCCGCGGATCGGCGGCCTGGGCCGACGGCTCCATGCCCGCCAGCAGCGCCTCGCTGTACCGCTCCAGCGCAGCCGTGGGGGATTCCGCCTGGCCGGGAACACCGCCGGCCACCATCTGGCCGGCCATCCCCGCGACCATCGTGCCGACCTTCAACTGGGCCCAGCCGCCGGCCAGGATCGGCTCCGTCCGCTCGATGAAACGGTCGATGGCGGCGAGGTCGGCGGGGGAGAGGTAGTGCAGGCCCTTGGCACGAATTCGCGACAGGTCCACCTCGTGGAGCACCGAGCGGAAGAGGTCGCCCTCTCGGGCCACCTCGCGTGACACCGCCTCCAGGACGGCGATCACGTCCTCCCGCGAACGGCCCTCGACCACGACCACGGCGTCGTCGTCCTCGCCGAACTCATGGATGTAGTCGATCCACAGCTTGTTGTATTCGCTCTTCGGGTCGAGCAGGTCCACGCGGCTCACCTTGTAGCCGAGGTGCCGAGCCGTCCAGACCCCGGCCAGGCCCGCGGAGAGGATGGCGCCGATCACGATCGCCAGCGGCCAGCGCAGGCAAACATGCGTCCAGGCCACGAGGCCACGGCCCAGCAGGCTCTTCGGCGGGTGGAGCGGCCGGGCGGACTCGGTGCCCGGTGCGGCATCGGCGGTGGGATCGTGGAGGTGGAGCATCGACGCGGTCCGGCGGACGAACGGGGGCGGGATGGTAGGGAACCTGCGGCACCCGGCCAAGCCCCGATTCGCCCCGCGACGGCAGCCCCGGCAAGGTGGGCAAACCCTGCGAAATTCGCCGGGAAATCACTGTGCCAAACGGTCCTCTCAGACCGAAAACTCCCCGGGGAGACGGCGGACCGCCGCCGTCCAGAGGGGCCTGTCGATCCGGGGGGATTCGCATGGGTGGGCGCGCAATCGCACTGGCCGTGGGGCTGGCGTTGGTGACCGGAGTGATCCGAGCCGCCGAATCACCGCACATGGCGCAGGGGGGCATCGCCGCGGCGCTGGCCGACGCGGGCGCATCGGGCCGCGACGCACGGCGTCGGGCCGCGGAGGCGGTGCCGCTCGACCGCATGCCGGAGGCCCAGCGGAAACTCGCCGCCCAGAGCCTGCGGTCGGCCACGCTGTTTCGCCACCTGCCGGCCGAAACCGTGACCTGCGATCCCGCGCTGCTCGAGTTCGTGCTCGCGCGGCCCGAGGTGATGGTCGATCTGTGGCGGGCGCTGGGCATCAGCCGGCTCGCGCTCGATCCGGCCGGACCGGGCCAGTGGCGCATGGCGGATGGATACGGCACGACGGGCACGGTGCGGCTGCTCCATCACGAGCGGACGCCGCACGGCGGCCTGCTCGTGTTCCATGGCCGCGGCGGCTACACCGGCCCGCTCGCGCCCCGCCAGCTCACCGGCTCCTGCCTGGTCGTCGTCCGCCACGCGATGCTCGATCCTGACGCCCAGGGGCGGCCGCAGCAGGCCGTGCAGATCGACGCCTTTCTCGACGTGGACGGGCTCGGCCTGGAGATCGTGACCCGCACCCTGCAGCCGCTCATCATCCGCTCCGCGGCCGCAAACCTCCACGAGATCTGCCTGTTCGTTTCGCAGTTCGCGGCGGCGGCCCGGCGCAACCCGGCCGGCGTGGAGCGGCTCGTCGAACGGATGAGCCGCACCGCGCCGGCGGACCGGCGGACACTCGCCCGGCTGGCCGGGGGCGCAGCGTCTTCCCGGTCGCAGGCAGCGGTTTCGCCCGACGAGATGCAAGCGGAGCTCGCCGCCCGCTGGCTGCCGGCGGACCAGCTCGCGCCAGCCCGGCGGTGAAGCTGGCATCCCACCAGCCGATCTCGCCGACACCCCCGGGCGGCCGCGCACGCGTGAAGCCGCTCCCAATTCCAGGGACGGCGATGTCCACGGTCGTTGAACCATGGGTTCGAATCCGACGCCCGCGCATGTGGAAATGGCGATCGTCGGTATATCCTGAGGTACGCGGCATTGGATGAGGCAGCGAAACCCCGACAGGCACAACCATGATCCGGCCGATGAACATGGCGTTGATGTCGGTAATCGTGATGGCCGGGATGGTCTTCACCCAAGGCCCACTCGCCCCAGGCAAAGAGGATGACGGGGACGACCGCGGGGCCCCTCCCGTGGCGGCGCCGGATTGGTCGGTGGCGGTGCCGGGCTGGAAGCCGGTCGCGGCGAACGAGCATCCGCGCTTGATCTTCCGAAAGGACGACGTGCCGGCATTGCGGAACCGGGCGCAGACGCCGGCCGGCAAGGTGATCTTCGAGCGGGCGAAGATGCAGCTGGAGGCGCCCTTCACGACGTGGCACGCGGCCGGCCATGCGTTCCTTTATCAGGTGACCGGCGACCAGGCGTGGGCGGACAAGGCGCAGGCAGCCGCCGAGCAAACCCTCGCCCGCAAGCCCGATCCCGACGGACGGTACACCTGGCCGGGCAACGGGCAGCTGCGGGCGGGACCGTGCCTGGCGGCGCTGGCGCTGGCCTACGACATGGCGTACGACGGCTGGGATGCGGCGACGCGGGAGGCGGTCGCGAAGGGCATCGTGGCCAACAAGCACCTGGCGGAGATCGCGACCAGTCCGCGGCATGTTCCGGGCTGCAATCACTGGGGGGCGCACACGGGGGGAGCGGGCATCGCGTTGCTGGCCTTGCGGGGGGATGACGGCGTGGACGCGCAGCGGATCGAGGAACTGCTCGGGAAGGTCGTCGACAACGCCCGTCGCGAGATCGCCGAGGGGTACGGCAGCCGGGGCTATTACTACGAGGGGCATCATTGCGGCCGGCTGTCGTCCAACACCGGGCTGGTGCCGTTCATCCAGGCGTACCGGGTCGCCATGGGACGCGACCTCGTGCCGAACAGCGGCAACGCACAGTGGCTGTTGACGAAGTGGGTGTATGAGTTCGTCGATCACCCGGCGAGCAAGGAATCGGCGGGAGCGTACACGTACAACTCGCGCGGGATGTATGCCCGGGAGTTCGACCGCGCGGGGGCGTCGACCGCCGGGGACTTCGCCCAGGGCTTCAGCATCTGCCCGCCGGCACACGTCCCGGCCGTGCTCTGGCTCTACAACCACATCATCGAACCGGGGGAGAAGACCTACGGTGCCGATGAGCCGTATCCGCACCGGGCGGCCTACGCGCTGGCGAACTGGCCGATGGAGGTGACGGAGAAAAACCCGGCGGAGTTGTTTCCGTTGGCGATGGTGGACGAAGGGCCCGGGTACTGCGTGTTCCGCAACGGCTGGGCCGACACGGGCAACATCGTGGTCACCGCGCTGTTCGGCAGCAGCCCGAGCTCGGGCCGCGGCATGGCCATCGGCGGCTCGATCATGGTGGCCGGCAAGGGCCTCAAGTACACATTCCCCGGCATGTTCCATTCGAGCAAGATCACCTACTCGAAACTCAATACGGACGGCTCCGGCGTCGTCAGTGGCATGGTGCTCGACAAGACCGGCCACAAAAAGTCTGGCCCGGCCATGGCGTTGCCGAAGACGCCGACGAGTCTCGCGGTGGACTACAGCGGCGCGTCGGGCGCGCCGCTGCTCGTGGCGCAGGTCGGTCCGCAGGTCGGTTACCGGGTCGAGTACTGGATGGACATCAAGAAGCTGAACCTGCCGAAGGACGTGAAAGACGTGACCGGCCAGGATGGTTTCGCGACCAAGACGACCATTCTCACCGCCGACCCGGCCAGGCCGTGGGCGATCATGACCCTGAAGCAGGGGGAGCCGCCCGCGGTGGTCGTGGATGGCGACACGGTCAGGGTCGGCGGGCAGACGTTGACGTTCGACGGCGAGAAGATCGTACTGGGCCGGTGACGGATCGGGGTTGGATTGCCTGCATCAGGGGAGCCGCCATGCGAACCATTCCCGCCGTCGTCGTCGCCCTGGTCGTGGCTTCTGCGGCGTCCCACGGCATCGCCGCCGATCCGCCGGCCGCCGCGCCGAAGTCGGTCGAGGAGATCGCAAAGCAGTCCAAGAAGTCCGTGGTCACGATCCGGTTCCAGGGGCGGCGAGAGTCGGACGCGGGGCTGGGGACGGGTTTCGTCGTCGGCGACGGTCTCGTCGCCACCAACCTGCACGTCATCGGCGAGGCCCGCCCGATCACGGTCGAGCTCGCCGACGGCACGGCTCACGAGGCCACCGCGGTGCATGCGACCGACCGCGACGGCGACCTGGCGGTCGTGCGGATCGCCGCCAACGGGCTCGTCCCACTGCCGCTCGCCGAGGCGGGCCCGCTCGTCGATGGCCAGGAGGTGATCGCGGTCGGCAACCCGCACGGCCTGAAGCGCAGCGTCGTGGCCGGCCGCGTGTCCGCCCTGCGGGAGATGAACGGGATCGAGATGATCCAGCTCGCGCTCCCGGTCGAGCCGGGCAACAGCGGCGGACCGCTGCTCGACCGCGAAGGCCGCGTACAGGGCATCGTGTCGATGAAGTCGCTCGTCACGCCGAACCTCGGATTTGCGGTGTCGGTCGCCAGGCTCCGCGGGCTGCTCGACCGGCCCAATCCCGTGTCGATGGACCGCTGGCTCACGATCGGCGCGATCGACCCCGCGGAGTGGACGCCCATCGGCGGCGCGCGGTGGCGGCAGCGGGCCGGCCGGATCTCCGTGAGCGGGGCTGGAAACGGCTTCGGGGGCCGCTCGCTCTGCCTAGCCGTGGCCAAGCCGCCGGAGCCGCCCTATGAACTGGCCGTGTGGGTGAAGCTCGACGACGAGGCTGGGGCGGCCGGCCTCGCGTTCGCGGCCGATGGCGCCGACCGGCACTACGGCTTCTACCCGACCGCGGGCCGGCTGCGACTCACGCGGTTCGACGGCCCCGACGTGCTCTCCTGGAAGATCCTCGACGAGCAGCCCGCGCCCCAATACCGGCCCGGCGAATGGAACCACCTGCGGGTCCGGGTCGAGGCGGACAGGACCTCGTGCTTCGTGAACGACGCGCTGGTCTTCACGACGGCCACCCCGGCGGTCGCCGGAGGACGCGTGGGGCTCGCGAAGTTCCGCGACACGGAGGCGGAGTTTCGCGGGTTTGCGACCGGTCGGGACCTGCCGCGGGCCGCGCCGCCGGCGGACGTGATGGCCCGCATCGAGGCCGCCACGGCGGCCCTTTTCCCGGACGACGGCCGGGCCGGTGACGAGTCGGTTCGGGAGCAGATCGTGCAGAAGCTCTTGCCCGACGGCCCGCTCGCGCGGGCCGGCCTGCTGCGGGAGGCCGCTGATCTCCACCAGCGGGCGGAGCGGCTCGAGGCGCTTGCGGCAAGCGTGCACGAGCGGCGGACGCTCGACGAACTCGGCAGGCTCGTGGGGGCCGCCGACGCCGACATCGACCTCTTCCACGCGGCGCTTTTGATCGCGAAGCTCGACAATCCCGACCTCGACGTGGCCGCCTCGCGCCGGGAACTCGACCGGCTGGCCGCCGACGTGGCCCGGGCGGTGCCCGCGCAGGCCGACGAGGCGGTGAAGCTCGCGACGCTCAACCGAGTGCTCTTCGACGAACTCGGATTCCACGGCAGTCGCGGCGACTACTACAACCGTTCCAACAGCTACGTCAACGAGGTCCTCGACGACCGCGAGGGCATCCCGATCACGCTCGCGATCCTTTATATGACCCTGGCCCGTCGGCTCGGGCTGACGGTCGAGGGGGTCGGGTTCCCCGGTCACTTCCTCGTGCGGTACGAGCCCGCCGGAGGCGAGCCGCGTTGGCTGGACGTGTTCGAGCGGGCGACCGAGCGGACACGCGAGGATCTCGCGGCACGCCGCCGCGAAGAGGCCGGCACGGAGATCACCGACGACGACCTGGCGGCGGCCGCCCCGCGGGCGATCCTCGCGCGGATGGTCAACAACCTGCTCGGCATCGCGGTCCGCGAGGGGGGCCAGGCCGACGTGCTCCGCTACCTCGACGCGATCCTCGTGATCAACCCCGACTCCGCCCGCGACCGGGCGATGCGGATGGTCACGGCCGCGCGTCTCGGCCGGCGCGAGGCCGCGGTCGCCGACGCCCGCTGGCTGCTTGAACGGATGCCGCCGGAGATCGACCTCGAGCAGGTCCGCGGGCTCCTCGACCGTCTGGAGAACGACCGCCCCAAGACGATGCGGGCCAACACCGATCGGCCGGACGACCGGCGTTGACACCGCGGACCGGCAAATGGTGCTCGGCGGGATTTTCATCTTCATCGGGCCGGCCATCATCGTGCTCGCGAAATGAAGGGGCAGCCCATGATGCCGGCCGACGACTCGCTTCCCGACGACAAAAAAGCCCAGGGGCAGCGGGACTGGTATTTCGAAAACGGCCTGCTGGTCTACACGGCCGCCTACCACCTGAAACGTGGATCCTGCTGCGGCTCGGGCTGCCGCCACTGCCCCTATGAGCCCAGGCACGTCGCGGGCAGCACGCAGGTCCGCTCGTCAGTTTGAAGCCAAACCAAGACAATCCGAGGCGGCCGGAAAAGCACCGGCGTTGATCCCCGAGGCACCCGCCATGACCGCGACCAAACTTCCCCTCCTGCTGGCCGTGCTTCTCATGCAGGGGGTCACGGAAAAAGCCCTTGTGCCGCTGCTGGACTTTGCCGGCCCCGAGGCGGCTGCAAAGTGGCAGGCCGTGAACGATGGCGTTATGGGCGGAATCTCTGACGGCCGGTTCAAGATCACCACGGACGACACACTGGAGTTCTTCGGCACGCTTTCGCTGGAAAACAACGGCGGCTTTGCGTCGGTGAGAACCAAGCCCTCTGAACTCGGCATCCAGGCCGGGGACACGCTCGTCGTCCGGGTGAAGGGCGACGGCCGGGAATACGTCCTGAACATCTACACGAAGAGCCGCCGGATGGCCTTCTCGTACCGGGCTCCCTTGCCGACCACGAAGGACGAATGGCGGGAAGTCGAGATCCGGCTGGCAGACTTCATCCCCACGGCGTTCGGCAGGCGGGTTCAAGGCATGGGGCCGGTGGATCCAAGCCAGATCAACGGGCTGGGCTTCATGCTCAGCGACCAGAAGCCGGGCAAGTTCCAGATGCAGGTCGAGTGGGTGAAGGTGGTGCGCGAGCAGCCGTAGCCAAAGGTTCCCCATTGCTCAGCAGGGTCGAAGCACGATGAAGCAACCGCTCACAGCCCGAGTAGGTCCCAACGCTCCAGATACGTGTCGTCCTTGTCGGTGAAAACCCGTACAGAAGTTCTGCGAAAACCTGGTCAATTCGTACCTCTGAGCCTCCTGGAGCCCGCTGTTTCGATGGGTTCTCCCCGGCGGCGGCCGCCCGGGCTGGGCAGCCCCTTGGTGGATCTCCAAGGGATGCGCTATGCTTTCGCCGTCATCGGAAACAGGCCGCAGGGCTTGCGCGTATTGCCCATCCTTCCTGCTGGCGATGCTCACTTTCCATTCAAATTTCGATCCCGAAACCAGGAGCCGATCCATGGCGTCGATGAAGACCTCCCGCGCCCGTAAGACCCGCCAGGCCTCCCGCTCGTCGCTGCGACTGGAGAGCCTGGAGCCGCGGCTGCCGCTGGCCGGCAACGTCACCGCCCAATTCTCGGGCGGCACGCTCCTGCTCACCGGTGACGCCCTGGGCAACGAAGTCGTGGTGGCCTCCGCTCCCGGCGGCACGATGGCCGTCCTCGGTGCGCCGGGCACCACGATCAACGGCTCCGCAAACCCGTTCGTGACGACCCGGGCCGTCACGAGCATCGTCGCCAACCTCAACGGCGGCAATGACGCGATCGGGTTCGGCAACAATGCCCTCGCGTTGAGCAATGCGTTGTTTTTCACGAACGTACCGTTGTCGGTGAGTCCGGCTGACTTGCAGACGGCGATCAACCTCGTCGCCCCGGGCGTGACGACGTTCTCGCTGCCCGGTAGCCTGTCGGTGACCACGGGCGACGGCAACGACGCCGTGGGGATCGTCGGCAATCTGGGCGGCTCGGTCGTGGCGAACCTCGGCTCGGCCATCACGGGCCCGAAGAACGGCAATGCGTTCGTGTTGGGCGATCCACTCGGCGGCGTCACGGGCCGCGTGGGCGGGGCCGTCTCGGTGGTGGGCGGGGCCCAAAACGACGATGTTGCGATAAACGCGACCAATGTCGGGAGCGGCGTGACGCTGGCCTTGGGGAACGGTGAAAATGACACGGACGTGAGGGGATATGGCACGACCATCGGGTCGTTCGCCTACACGGGCGGCACGGCGAACGACTACGTCTACCTCAACAATCTCACCGTCCGGAACAGCGTCAGCGTGTTCACTGGCAATCAGGGCGAAGACGAAATCGGCCTGTACGCGCCCGTGACCGTCGGCGGCAGTGTGATCCTCAACACGGGCACCGGCGCCGACTTCGACTACCTGGATCTCGCTGGCGACATCCGGGGCGACCTGTCCGTGACCACGGGTGCCGGCAACGACGAGATCTACGTCAGTTCATCCAAGATCGGCCTCGGCCTGGCGATCAACTCCGGCGCGGGCAACGACCTGATCGAGTTCGGCAGCTCCACCGTGGGCCTCAACACGGTGGTCAACGCCGGGGCCGGCAACGACAGGGTGTTCAGCGGCAACCTGACCACGCGGTACAACCTGTTCGTCTACCTGGGTGCGGGCAACGACGAGCTCACTCTCAACAACACGAAGGCGTTCGCCGCGTTCCTCTACGGGGGCACTGGCACCAACTCGCTGACGACCAACGCCGCGACGCGGACCGGCGTCCGCACGCTGCGGTCGTTCCAGTTCCAGAACACCACCAACTGATCCGGCTCGTCGGCCGCCGTCGCGGCCCGACGGCAGTGCACTCTCTCCGGGCCCCCGCGGCGACGAACCGCGGGGGCCCGGCTCGTTTCCGAGCGGGTCAAGGCCCGCGGGCGGCCGCGCCGGACAGACTGACGAGGCGACCGAACAACCCGCGCCACTCCCACGGAATCAGGAGAGATCAACACCACCCAGCGCCACTATTTTCGACCGCCCAGCGCCGCCGTTTTCAACCGGCGTTCACACCCCTCCGCCCCCAATCCGATCCCATGCCATTGGAAGCCCATCGCAGGGTTTCATGCCCAAGCTGAGATGCCGGGGCAGCGGGATGCGATTCTGCCGTTGACCCATGTACCAAATGTGATACACTATGTGCATGGTGTTAGGTGGCCATGGACGCGGATCGCGACGGCCGATTTTGGAGGTCGCGTTCTTTCGCACTGAGACCGGCAGTGAGCCAGTGCGGGATTGGCTGCGAGGCCTGGCCCGGGAAGACCGCAAAGCCGTCGGGGAAGATATCAAGACAGCTCAGTTCGGATGGCCGATGGGAATGCCGCTCATCCGCAAACTGGCGAGCGGTCTATGGGAAGTCCGGTCGCGGATCAGTTCTGGCATTACGAGAGTGATTTTTACAGTGGATGGGCAGACGATGGTTCTCCTGCACGGCTTTCAGAAGAAATCGCAACGTACACCCCCGGCCGACCTCATGACGGCGAAGCGAAGGCTAGCTCAACTACGATCGGAGTGACGCATGAAAAAGAAGCACCTTGGTAGCAGTTTCGATAATTTCCTGCAGACAGAACGTCTCCTCGAAACGGCGACGGCCACGGCAACGAAGCGAATCATCGCGTATCAGATCGCCAAGGAGATGAAGCGGCGGCGACTGACGAAAGTTGCCATGGCGACCCGTATGAAGACCAGCCGGGCAGCACTCGATCGGCTGCTCGATCCGGACAACCCATCGGTGACGATCGGCACGCTCGAGAAGGCTGCGACAGCGCTCAACCGCCGACTAAAAGTAGAGTTGCGTTGAATGTTGCCGGGGTTCAGACCCAAACCTCTCCGCGTTCAATGCGACCCCATGCCATAGGGAGCCTATCGCAGGGTCTCATGCCCAGGCTCAGGCCCCGGGGCAGCAGGCGAACTCGCTACCCCGGCACCCGAACAGCGTCCTCCTCGGCGTGGTCCCGTACTCCTCGCCCCAGACGCTCATCTGTTCGCCGTCCGGGAGCGGCGCCAGATTCTTGAAGAGTTCGCTCCGCTTGAAGGCGAACCGCTCCGTCCCGCGGATAGTGTACGGCAGTTTACTCATGCCGTCCACCTGCCGGTCCGCCCATGGTCGCCGCGGTCACAGGGTTTCCCGCGCGAACCCGCCTCCGCCCGCACGGAGGCCCCGCGGCGTCACGGCGTTACGAGCGGCGTCGGCCCGAGAAGACGCCGCTCCACAGGGTCGTCTCCGAGAACCTCGAGCGCTGGCTCACCTGGCGAGAAGCGGCCGAGCGGCCCGTGCCGGGCCACGTCGAGGACGAACTCCGCGGCTATCTCGAGTGCGGACTGCTCTGCTTCGGATTCGCCCGCGCGGTCTGCATGACGTGCCGCACGGGCTTCGTCGTGGCCTTCTCCTGCAAGGGCCGCGGTGTGTGTCCGTCCTGCAACGGCCGCCACATGGCACAGACCGCCGCACACCTCGCCGATCACGTCATCCCGCCGGTGCCCGTGCGACAGTGGGTGATCTCCGTGCCGAAGCGACTGCGGGGCATACTGGCCGACCGACCCCGAGCCGTCGCTGCCCTCACGAAGATCTTTCTTGACGAGATCGAGTGGTCGCTGTGCGCTGCGGCAGGTGTGACGAGCGACGCCCCCGCATCCTGCTGCCCGAGGCTCGGCGGCATCTCCTTTCTGCACCGCTTCGGTTCGGCGCTCAACCACCACGTCCACCTGCATGCCTGCGTGACCGACGGCGTCTTCGTGCCGGCTGCTGATCAAGCAGACTGCGACGCCCCGCCGACGTTCCTGCCGGCCCGGCCGATCACCCAGGCTGACCTGGCCGCGCTCACCGAGCGGGTCCGCCGCCGCGTGATCCGGTGGTTCCGCATGCAGCGGCTGCTCGACGCCGCGGCCGCTGCCGACATGCTCGCCTGGGAGAACAGCGGGTTTTCAATCGACGCGAGTGTCCGGATCACGCTCATCGACCGCGATGTGCCGAGCTTTTTTCAGAGCCTCGAACACTTGCTGAGATACTGTGCCCGCCCTCCTTTCGCGCTCGAACGATTGTCCGTGATCCGCGGCCCAGACGGCCGGATCGCCCGCATCCGCTACGTGCTGCCCAGACACAAAGCGGCCAACTGGGTCAGGCCGGGCCGCGGCCGGAAGTCCACGCGGCCGGGAGCCAATGGCGTCGTTGACCTCTCGCCTTTTGAGTTTTTGGACCGGCTCGCCGATCTCGTCCCGCCGCCGCGGAAGCACCGGCACCGGTATCACGGAGTGTTCGCGCCGAATCACCGGCTGCGGAAAGGCGTCACCGCGCTCGCCATCGGGAACATCGGCAAGCAACGCGACGCCGGTGCCGGCGGGCATGCGGGCGCCGGTCACGCCACGGGGGGCTGCTGCGACACTCAGGCGAAGCCCCGGTCGCACGACACCTCCCGAATTGCCTGGGCGAAACTCATGGCCCGGGTGGGGGAGGAGTTTCCGCTCGAGTGCCCGAACTGTGGCGGCGACATCCGGCTGATTGCATTCATCACGGAGCCGGGGCCGATCCGGAAAATCCTCACGCATCTTGGCGAACCACTCGAGCCACCACCGGTGTCGCCCGCTCGCGGCCCGCCCACCGCCTGGGGCGAGCTCATCCAGGCGCATGACGACCGCGAAGCGGTTCAGATATCGCCCGACGAGCTGCAGGTGATCGACATCCACAGCCTCTGAGCGGTGCCGGACGCGCGGTCAAACCAAAGCCCCCAAGGTGGCCGAACTCGGACAGACTCCGCGCCGACGGCAGAAAAACGCCACTGCAGGGGGAGGGCAGCCGTTCCGGGAGCAGCTGATCAGGTGCCGGAAAACGCGGCACCAGCCTCACCAGCCGCCGCCCATCGGCCCGGAAATGCCTATCGACATGGTTGCGGAAGTGCCATTGGCCGGACTATCCCTCGGGCAAAGTGAAGTTCGCTTCGGCCCACGACCTCCGGCGGACGTTCGGCGAGCGATGGGCGGCCCGGCTGATGCCCGTGCAGTTGATGGAGTTGATGCGGCACAAGAACATCGAGACGACCCTGCGGTACTACGTCGGGGCGAACGCCCAGCGGACCGCCCAGTCGATCTGGGCCGCCTTCCAGCAGCAGGGGCAGGTTTTGCCGCCCGCCCCTGCCGGAGAGGTCGTTTTAGAGGCTGCGCGCAACAAAACGCGCAACAACGACCCCTCCGACCATCAAAAAACAACTAGGCCCGGTGTGATTCGAACACACGACCAAGGGATTATGAGTCCCCTGCTCTAACCACTGAGCTACGGGCCCGAAGACGGCAGTATAGAACCCGCGAACCACGGCGTGCGGCCCGGGCGGCTATAC